>Ga0209783_1000047_pt1 | contig 67572 bp, 56 predicted proteins | sample WorMetfiPIANOSA1_FD_187395 | JGI IMG/M metagenome (GOLD analysis project Ga0209783, IMG submission 187395) | Marine gutless worms symbiont microbial communities from Max Planck institute for Marine Microbiology, Germany - Olavius filocauda... | ecosystem: Host-associated > Annelida > Digestive... | reverse complement strand
TCCATACCTTCGAGCCCGGTGGCCGGACAACCGGAAGAGCACGCCCCGCAGGTCAGGCACAGATTCAGGTTCCCGCCGTCGGGCAGGATCTCCTTGACCTTGTCGATGAACAGGCTCTTTTTTTTACCACCTATAACTATCGCTTCTTCAGCCATGGTACCGACACCTCCATTTTAAAAAACTGCAATCCGGACACAACGCCAGTCTCAATGCCTGACGATGAAATCCATCCCATTACCAAATCAAATTGAAATGGGATATGTATCATAATTGAAAATAAAACTGAAGCCCTATGCCCCCGAGTCAATCCCCGATAATTTTGACCAGGACCCGTTTACGGCGCCGCCCGTCGAATTCGCCGTAAAAAATCTGTTCCCAGGTGCCGAAATCCAGGCGCCCATCCGTCACGGCCACCACCGACTCGCGCCCCATAACCTGCCGTTTCATATGGGCATCCGCATTGTCTTCCCCCACGTTGTGGCGGTAACCGGATACCGGTTCATGGGGGGCTATTTTCTCGAGCCAGACCTCATAATCATGGTGCAGCCCTGATTCATCATCGTTGATAAACACTGCGGCCGTAATGTGCATAGCATTCACCAGGACCAGCCCTTCCCGGATGCCGCTTTCCGCCAGGCAGGCTTCCACTTGGGGGGTGATATTGATAAATGCCCGACGGGTGGGCACCTCGAAATATAATTCTTTACGATAGCTTTTCATGGCCGCCTCCTAATTTGGTGAAATGATGGTGGCCGAATTCTACGCCAGATGCACAGCGGTTGTCTACCTGGAAAACAGGGCCTCGCAACGAGACCGGGATGGACGGCCGGAATGCAAAAAATCCTGGCCCAGAAAGGCTGTGTCGCAATTAAAAAAGTCTCTCAAATTGCTTCCGTCATGCCGGACTCGAGGAGCCTGTCCCGCACTGCGATGCGGGGGCATCCAGCAATCTTTATACCTGTAAAGACTCTGGATAGCGCTTCGCTTCACTACGTGCCCGGATCGAGTCCGGAATGACGAAAAGGCCAGATACCCGGTTTTTAGAATTGCGACACTGCCTCAGAGGGTCGGGCTTTGAAGGATTGAAGCAAGCGGAAGGACCGGTCTGTCAGCGCGTTTTCGCCGGCCGGTCAGCTGCCTTGGACTTGGACCCCCGGCTGCTTTTACGCTGACTGCCCACGTAGGCGGCCAGAATCTTGGCGGTCGTCCGGGGCGGCGGGACCTCCATATACTGATAGATGACGGCCATGGCCATTTCATGGGCCAGGATATCTTCAGTAACCTGATCAACGTTGACAAAGATCGTGTTTTCCTTGCGGCTGTACCAGGCGCGGCGCTGCCGGCCCTCGCCGACGGTCTGGGCCAGGGCTTTTTCCATCTGCTGTCGATCGGTGTAGACCGTAATCGTGACGCGATTAACTGCCTTGCGCATATCGAGGAGGGTCTGGACCTCCCTGAAAAGGGCATCCACTCTTGATTTTAGGGCGGCTTCAGACTGCGCCCGCAAGGCCAGCGGGTACAACGCCCGGCTGAAGGTGGACAGCCCCATCTGTTGGGGATAATGGATAACGGTATACCTGGTTTTCAAACTGGCCCACGTGGAACTGTCCGGGGAGGGCCAGGCCGGTGTTTCGCTGCCGCCGGTCAAGCGGCGCACCGGCCAGGCAAAGGCATACTTCTTTTTATTCAGAAATTTTTTATTACCGTAATAGAGGTTGACCGCCCAGGCATACCCCGGCCCATGCGTATGATCGCTTTGGGTCCAGTAGTCCAGAAAAGTGACCACATTTTCAAAAGGACTCTTCATGGGCAGTGCCGGCCCCTGGTTGGCGGTATCGACAATCGCGGCAAACTCTTCTTTGGTGGGCAGCCGCCAGTCGGTAAAGCCTGCATACTGCAAGCCACTGCAAAAGGCACCGGCTTCCTGCCAGGTAATGGCCCCCAGGGTGGATTTACCGTTCTTGAGCCATAACAGGCCCGTCTGCCGGTCCAATATGGTGCCGTCGCCGCGATCTTCAAAGCGGCTGGCGGGCGCAGACCCCGACTGGCCGCCGGTGGCAGCCAGGATTACGGGCGTGACCAGGATAAGGGCTGCTGCCAGAAATAAGGTTCCCAAAACTGCCCGCGGGATGCGTATGCCGGTGGTTATCATCGTTGCCGCCCTTCTGCCCGAACCCTGTCTTTCACCATCCGGCCGCCAGCCAGTGAGCCGAGGAGAGCAAGGGAGAAAATCAGGGAATATGGTATCATGGTTGCCATTTAGACCGCCTATCAGCGTTCCAATTTAAAGGTCGCATCAATTTTCTGCTCGAGTCCGGCCAACTGCCGCGCCAGGGCAGTGGCGTCCTGCGAATCGGTGGCCGTCTGGGCCAATTGAGCCACCGTCGTCCGAATATCACCGACCTTGCCATTCAGGCTGCCGGTCATACTGTTCAGGCTTTTGGCGATATCGGTGATCTGGTCATTTTCGCGCAGGTGGATATCCCGAGTCAGGTCACCCTCGGCAATCCGCTGCAGTTCCAGTTCGAACCGGTACAGGGGGCCGGCAATTTTATGCGAGACAAACAGCGTGACCAAAATTGAAGCCAGCGATATCAAACCCAGGTTGATTAGGTTCGTGTACAGAACTGCAGGCAAGATGGCCATGGAGGTTTCCCGCACCACCAATCTTGAATCCTGAAAGGACGAGGTCAGCGTACCCTGGGAAAAAACAAGCAGCAGGGCTGTGGAAATGCCGGCCCCAAACAGGATAACGAGGCAGAAACGCAGCATGAAGCGGAACTGGAAACCCTTTTTTACGTAAACCTGTCGTCTTTTATAGGTATGTTCTTTTGCGGCCATGCCGGACTCCTTCTCAGTCTTTGAACAAATTGTCTTCATCAATGGTAACGGTGGCGTTCTGGCGCAATTCAGCCACCCACTGGTCCAGTGCCTGGGCCCGTTTGCTTTCCTTGAGCTCGACCATGATGCCATCACGCACTTCAGCCAACGGCGGCATGTAACCACCCGCAGACTTTAGTTGCTCATAGTGTGCCTGGGCATCGGTTTGCGACACGATCAGAGTCTGGTCAATCTGCTCGCCTTTGAGTTCTAACAGGTCTCGAATAAGGGTGGCTTCCCAGTAGCGTTCGATAGCCCGGACAAACTTGGGTTGCCGGTCCAACCGCTGCCGCTGGGCTTCCTGGATGAGCAATTCTCTACGGATTATCTGTTCCAGGAACTCTTGCTTGGCTTCCCGGGTCACCTTGAACTCCCGGTCGAATTCCACCTCGGCCTTCAACTGGCCGAGAAAGTCCGCCCGGGTCAGCTTGTACCCGTTTATGTCGGCAATGACCGGGGAATTGTCCGGACGGCCTTGCGAGCAGGCCGGTAATAAAAGGACCGGGATCAGTATCACCAGGTAAATAAGCCGTATTCTCATACCAGTTCCCTCCTTCGAGGAAGCGCAAATGATTGTCTGTCAGGATGTTTCAGGTCAATTTTTTTGGAGCTATCAGAGTCATCGGCAATCGTTTGGCAAACTTTAGGCCAAAAATCGAAAAGCAACAGAAAAGTTGCCTGATTGATGCAAATGCGCCGGGGACGGTTTGACAACCATCCGGCCAGCACATACTATGCGCCCCCAGCGAGGCACGTGCATGCAGAAACCGGATATCAAAAAGATACGCAACCTTATTCCCCAGGCACGGGGTCCGGAGAGGCGGGCCGCCCGCCGCAGTCTGAACCGGCTCGTGGGCGACCGGGTGCCCCCGGTACTTTCAGCGGACCAGATTCGAAAACTGACCGCGCTTGAAACCCGTCTGCGCGCCTCCGTCGCGGCCCGCCATGCCCGCATCAAAAACCATCCTGTCCCCGCCTTCCCGGCCGAACTCCCGATCACAGCCAAACAAGCGGACATTATCCGGGCCATCCGCCGCCACCCGGTAATTATTGTCGCGGGAGAGACGGGATCAGGCAAGACCACCCAGATACCCAAGTTCTGCCTGGCTGCCGGGCGGGGCATCGATGGCCTGATCGGATGCACCCAGCCGCGCCGGATCGCCGCCACTACCGTAGCCCGACGGATCGCGGCCGAACTGGATGAACCGTTCGGGCAGTCGGTGGGCTATAAAATCCGTTTTCAGGAAAAGGCGGCGGCCGAAGGCTATATCAAGATCATGACCGACGGTGTCCTGCTGGCTGAAGCCCAGGGCGATCCGTGGCTGAACAGCTATGACACCCTCATCGTGGACGAAGCCCACGAACGCAGCCTCAATATCGACTTCCTGCTGGGCATCCTCAAGAACCTGCGGCGCAAACGCCGGGACCTCAAGCTGATCATTACCTCGGCCACCATAGACACAGAGAAGTTTTCCAGAGCATTTGACGACGCCCCGGTGATCGAGGTTTCCGGCCGCATGTATCCGGTAGACGTCCACTACCTGACACCGGAACAAACCACCGATCCGGACGAGCAAAGCCATATCGAGCTGGCCGCCCTGGCCGTGGACCGGATTGTACGGGAAAACCCCCGGGGGGACATCCTGGTCTTTATGCCCACTGAACAGGGCATCCGGGAAACGGCGGAACTCATCGAGGGCCGCCAACATAGAGGGGTTGTCTGCATGCCGCTGTTTGCGCGGCTGACCGCCGCCCAGCAGGCCCGGGTATTCGCCCCGGCTCCGGGACGCAAAATCATCATCGCCACCAACATTGCGGAAACCTCGATAACCATCCCTGGCATCCGGTACGTTGTCGATACGGGTTTGGCCAGGATCAGCCGCTATATGCCGCGCTCGCGCACCACCGCCCTGCCGGTCTCCCCGATTTCGAAAAGCAGTGCGGACCAGCGGATGGGGCGCTGCGGCCGGGTGGCAAACGGGGGCTGCTTTCGACTTTACACGCAAGCGGATTACGACGCCCGGCCGCTGTACACCAGCCCTGAAATTTTACGCGCCAACCTGGCGGAAGTCATCCTGCGCATGATTTCCCTGAAACTGGGCAACGTGGAGACCTTTCCCTTTATCGACCCGCCCGCCGAAAGAAATATCAAAGACGGGATCGACCTGCTGCTGGAACTGGGCGCCATCGTCCCGGGTGGCGCACCGGCCAAAAGGAAACATACCGGTCGTTTCCGGCTAACCAACACGGGCCGGATGATGGCCCGCCTGCCCATCGATCCACGGCTTTCCCGGATGCTGGTATCCGCCCGTGAGTACGGCTGCGTGGCGGACATGACCATCCTGGCGGCGGCTTTGAGCATCCAGGACCCGCGGGAACGCCCGGCCGAAAACGCCCCGGCGGCCGACCAGGCTCAAAAAGTCTTCGTAGACCCGTTGTCGGATCTGGTAACGCTGCTCAATATCTGGCAGCAGTACCATGATACCTGGAAACGGGAAAAGACCACCGGCCGGATGAAAAAGTGGTGCCGATCCCACTTTCTCTCCTTTCGGCGCATGCGGGAATGGCGCGACGTGCACCGCCAAATTCAGGAAATCCTGCGTGAAATCCGTTTTGAACGAAAAAAGGTCCGGGACTCCAGATCAGGTCAAACCGGGAAGGGGCGACCGGACCGACAGGCCCTTTTCGGGGCGCGCTACGCTGCCATTCACAAATCCGCGCTCAGCGGCTTTCTCTCCAATATCGCCTTGCAGAAGGACAAGAATATGTTTCAGGCAGCCAAGGGGCGCGCGGTTATGGTATTTCCCGGATCAGGGCTGTTTGATCGCACGGGGCGCTGGATCATGGCGATTGAAATGGTGGAGACATCGCGGTTGTTTGCCCGCATCTGTGCCCGCATTGACAGCGCCTGGCTCGAAGAAAGCGGTGGTCACCTGTGCCGCTATACCCATCTCGATCCGCACTGGGAAAGAAAACGCGGGGAAGTAGTCGCTACCGAACAGGTCTCTCTGTTCGGGCTGGTTATCGTCGCCGACCGGCGGGTGGGCTACGGCCGCATCAATCCCGCCCACGCCACCGACCTGTTTATTCGCCAAGCTTTGGTGACAGGGGATATTCGGCGTCCGCCGGCCTTCATCCGGCACAACCAGGCCCTGGTAGACGGCATCCGCAATCTGGAAGATCGTGTCCGCCGGCGGGACATCCTGATCCACCCGGATGATATGGCGGCCTTTTACCGCGCCCGCCTGAGTAACGTATACGACATCCGGACCCTGCGCTCCCGACTGAAGAAAAAGGGCGGGGATGATTTTTTAAAATTAACGGAAGCACAATTGCAGAACTACAGCCCGGAACGCAACGAACTGGACCTCTATCCGGACAGCATTAAAATCGGCCGCAATGAATTTGGCTGCACCTATCGTTTCCGACCCGACGGCGAAGACGACGGTATCACGATTGCCATCCCGGCTGCACGCGCCGCGGCCCTGCCGGCCGAAGAAGTCGACTGGCTGGTACCGGGTCTTTTCCGTGAAAAAGTCGATGCCCTGGTACGCGGACTGCCCAAGAAATTCAGAAAACAACTGGTGCCGGTTTCCCGTACGGTCGACATTGTCGTCCGCGAGATGAAGCGGAAAAAAGGGTCCCTGGCCACCAACCTGAGTCAATTTCTGCATCAGCGTCTGGGCGTGGATATCCCGGCAACGGCCTGGCCGGTGGACACTCTGCCGGCGCACCTTAAGGCCCGCCTGGATATCACCGATTCCAATGGCAAAAGCATCACGACCAGCCGTGATCCTGCTATTTTGCGGCAGCAGAAGACCACCGGGGAACCCGGAGACCAGCTGGCCAGACTGCGGACTGCATGGGAGCAGGCGGAAATTACCTCCCAGACCTTCCCCGATCTGCCGGAAGCCCTGGAAGCCCCTATCCCGGGCGCCGATCCCTGGGTGGTATATCCGGCCCTGGTCAGGGAAGAAAATCGTGTCGCCCTGCGGCTATTTTCTGATAGTCAAAAAGCCCGGTCCGTTCATCGCCAGGCCGTTTGCCAACTGTACGTAGACCATTTTGCCAAAGACCTGAAGTTCCTGCGCCGGAAACTGCTGCTCCCGGAATACCTGGCCCCGGCCGCCCGGCATTTCGGCGGTAATCACGCCGTCGAGAAGCAGATCGAAGCGGCGCTCCTGGGGGAACTTTTCGCAAAGGATATCCGCAGCCGCAGGGCATTTGAAGCACATGCCGACGTCCTGGCTCCCAACTTGATGTCCAGCGGCGACAACCTGGTCAAGAGTGTTCAGACGGTTGTTGAACAGTACAACGAAACCTGCGCAGCCCTGGATGCTCTGCGCCGGAAGTCTTTTTCCAACGGACCGGCGGCCGAACTTGTGGAAGCCCTCCTCGCCGAACTGCGCAAACTGGTCCCGGAAAATTTTGTGTCGCTGTATAACCCCCAACGCATGTCCCACCTGGTGCGCTACATCAAGGCCATCGCGATCCGGGCGCAGCGAGCCCTGGACGCCCCGGATAAAGAGCGGCAGAAGGCGGACCTGGTCGCCGTGCACACCGATCGTTTGAATGAACTGCTGGCGGCTTTCACGGAGACGACTTCCGCGGAAAAAAGAAATGCGGTGGAAAAATATTTCTGGCTAATCGAGGAGTACAAAGTATCCCAGTATGCCCAGGAATTGAAAACCGTCGAGAAAGTCTCACCCAAGCGCCTGGACAAATTATACGCGGACATCTTGCGGATCGCCTGATACCCGGCCGGCTTTCAATTTCAGGGCAATGCAATCTCCATGACCTTGCCGCCGTATTTGTGCACTGAATCGTGGGCCCGCACGGTTACTTTGTTGACACCGGCTGGTATGGCGACACCGGAAAGGCTGCGGGTGAAGGGCTGCTCATCCACGTGGGGATGGTAAAGGGTCCGGGTTCCGTAGATGGCGCCACCAGCACCGATGACATCCCATTTATCGGCGTAATGGTCCCACCCGGTATCTGCATGCTGGACAGTAACACTGAAATGATACGTCTGTTTACCGGTTTTACGTGCCGCGACCTTGAGGACATCGGCCTCACCGGCATGGATAGCGCTTGGGCCGCTCAGCAAGCCAAAAACCAGGGCTGCGGCCAGGGTTGCGAACAGTCTCTGCATGACACCCCCTTTTGTCTATTATGGTTACAAGGATAACTTGAAGCTATCTTAGAAATTCTTTTATTCAGGCCCGGGCTCATCCAGTTCATTAAACAACAGCAACATGGCCAGGGCTACCGGTGCCGCCAGGGTATGGGTCTGCTCGGCACTCACGAGGCCTTGGTCTGAACCGGCCAGCGCCTTCTTCAGCTTACCGAAAAAACCTTTCGCCGGCGCTGCGTTGCGTGGCAGGCGCACCATCTTGGCCATGGGCCGTTTGCCATGCATGAGGGCCCACTCACCCGGGGTGGCAATCATGATACGATCGGGAATGCTTTTGCGCGGATCGACCAGACGATAAACCTCCCGCCCCTGATCGTCCAGCAGGGCCAGCATCGTGCGGTATAAGGGATTCATCACCTTGCCCAGGATTTTCTGATCGAACTGCATGGCTACCTGCTGCCGGGGATCGGTGACAATCCAGCGAGAGGGCATAATGCGGCGATTGGGTTTCATCTCCCAGGTCTGCTGCTCATGATCCAAAATGGTTTGGGTTTTAAATACCGCGCGGCCGATGAGATCGCAGGTAGCCAAAATCGTCGCGGTGCGATCATCGGTTACGGTATAGCTATGCTTGTACTTTTTCGGCCGGTTCTCTTTGCGATAGGATTTGCGAATACGATAAACAGCTTGATTGTCAGGTGTGCTCATAGTGTTTCCGCTATACCTGATATTCACGCCCTGGGCCAGCAAAACCTTGAAGGGGGCAAGGACTACCGGCCGGTGGACCGGCAACCGGGGGCACCGCCGGCTCAAAGACGATCGCGCTTCACAGTCACGGGCCGCAGGCGCTCCAGCAGGCGCCCGTCGATGGCTATTAGGCCGATGAAGATCAGCCCCATCCCGGTAAAGGCATTCCAGCCGGGCCGCTCGCCCAGAAACAGGACCCCGAGAAAAATGGCACTGACCGGAATGAGAAAGGTCACCAGCAGCAGGTTGGTGGCCCCTGAAGTTGCCAGCACCCGGAAATAGATGATGTAGGCCAGGGACGTACTGATAGCCGCCAGCCCGAAAAGTGCCGCGATAGAACCCATACCGGGTGCCAGCTGCCAGGGCTGCTCTAAATACAGGGCCAGGGGAAAGGTCATAACGGTAGACCCGCACAGCATCCCGGTGGCAACTACGGCCGGATCGATCCCTTTGAAACGGCGGCCATATATGGCGGCAAACGCATATGACAAGGCCGCCCCCAGTACGGCGATCTGCCCCAGCACTTCCACCCCGAGCCAGCCGATCAGGATGCCGGCAATGCGGTTGACGGTTAAATATTCCTCGCGGGTTAAAAAGTGGGCCAGAACCACGCTGAAGATAGGGGTGGTGGCATTCAGAATGCTGGCCAAGCTGCTTTCGATGTGAGTCTGCCCCCAGACGATCAGGCTGAAGGGAATCAGATTGTTCAAGGCGCCCATAATAAAAAATGCGCCCCATACCCGCGGCGAACCCGGTATTTTCAAACCACGCAACCGGACATACGCCAATAGCAGCAGCGCCGCGAGGCCGACCCGACCCGCTACAATGGTCAGGGGTGTCATTTCCTTTACGGCCACCCCCACGAAAAAGAAGGAACCTCCCCAGAGGATAGATAAAATGAGTATGCGTCCCCATTCCTGAAAATCCATTGCGCGGTTGACAGCCGCGTTTGGGCGGCTGTCCGCTGCATCTGTTGATAGTTTCAGGGTCGTTCTCATGGCCTGCATGCTGCTGCGCTCCTGTTTGAATATATATTGGGGGGCTTCCCTATCAGTTGGTTTCAGGTATTGGTAATCCTTTTGCGGACCAGCGGCCACCCGAATCTTGCTATTGTTTTCAGCAAGATTCGGGTGGCCTTATCCACAGGGCTGGTTTATGGTGACGGCAGCAATCATCAAAAAGAGGCTGCCATGGAACTACATGACTTTTCGCATCAATCCGACACTTACCGGCGTATTGAAAAAGCCATTCAATATATTGAGGCGAATTTCAAGTCCCGACCGAACCTGGATCAAATCGCTGCCAGTGTGCATTTGAGCCGGTATCACTTTGACCGTCTGTTCAAACGGTGGGCCGGGGTCAGTCCTATCCAGTTTATGCAATACCTGACGCTGGATTATACCAAGCAACAACTGGCCCAGTCTCAGAGTCTATTGGACGCTTCCTTGGATGCCGGGCTTTCCGGTCCGGGACGTCTGCATGACTTGTTTGTCACCTTCGAAGCCATGACGCCCGGCGAATTCAAAAACCAGGGGGCCGGGCTGGAAATTGCGTATGGAATAAGTGCGACCCCATTCGGAGAATGCCTTTTGGCGACGACGACACGCGGGATCTGCCACCTGGGGTTTGTGGAAGGCGGCCAGCGCCCCGCCGCCCTGGAGCAGCTCTTCCAAAAATGGCCCCAGGCAACGCTCATCGAGAAGAACCGTCAGACCGGTCCCCTAGTGAAGGAAATCTTCAAACCTGACCATCCCCGTGACGCCATTCCGTTTAATTTGCATCTTAAAGGCACCAATTTTCAGGTCAATGTATGGAAAGCGCTCCTGCGGATTCCAGAAGGGTGGGTGGTGAGTTACCGGGACGTTGCCACCTACCTGGGTCGACCCAAAGCTTTTCGGGCCGTGGCCAACGCCATTGCCATCAATCCGGTCGGCTATCTTATTCCGTGCCACCGGGTGATCGCCAAATCCGGGGCCATCCATCACTACCGCTGGGGCTCGGCCCGCAAGAAAGCCCTGCTGGGGTGGGAAGCAGCCCGTACCCGGACAGCGTGAGAGATCAGACTAAAACAGCCCACGTTCAATCTCTCCCAGCCCTTTGCAGGCCGGCATTGAACGTGGGCTGTTGAATTTTATACTTGCTAAACCAACAAGCCGCTATTCCCGGATATTTTTCAACCGCAACACCGAGCAATTGGCATTTTCCATGACGCGTTGCGAGCAGGAATTGGAAAACACCTCGTTCACTTCACGTTCGCGGTTGTGGTAGACGACAATCAGATCAGCACCCCATTTGTCCGCGGACTTGACGATCTCTTCCCAGTTTTTGCCAGTCTTGATGGTATACGTTATCGGTTCCTGGCAATTATCCTTTATAAAGGCCTCCAGGGTTGCCCTGACCTGTTCTTTGGCTTTCTTGACCAACTCTTCGGATATAAACGATGCCACGATCGGCATGCTGTATCCGGGCATTACACTAACCAGACGGATTTCGGCGCCAGTCAGTCCAGCAATTTTAAGGGCTTTTTGATAAACGATTGCAGCGGTTTTCGGGTAATCGATATCAACCGGCACCAGTATCTTTTTAAACATAATCCCCCCTCAAAAAGGCGATAATAATATCGTTATTCAACTTTAGCGGGCACGCGTCAGGCAGCGGCGGTAGCTGGTTCAAGCTTGCGGGCGCGTTTGCGCTGTAAAAACCAGATCAGCGCCAGTAGCAACAGTGCCGGAATCACCGCCAGCTCTTTAGGCGGCCGCTGCGTCTGCACCTGCACATTTAGAATTTCCTGGTCAAAATCGAGGCCGGCTTTCTCGGCCGGGCTGGAGAACACAATGTTGTCGATAATGGTTTTACCCTCTTCTTCGCGGATTTCGAGGCCCACGCCCGCCAACCTTTCAGCGGCGGTCTTCTCATCGCCTACCGGCAGCATAACCGTTTTGGTGAATTTTTCCTCGGTGCGCAGGTTTTCGCCTTCGATCATGATCCGAATCAGGGATCCGGGCTCCATGGCCCCCACAATCTGCTCGAGTCTGGCGGGCGGTTCTTCTCTGAGGGGCGGGTATACCTTGTCCCACCAGAAACCGGGCCTGAACATGGTGAACGCAATCAATAGAAGCGCAATGGTTTCCCAGATACGGTTTTTGGTGATCCAGAAACCCTGGGTCCCGGCGGCAAACACCAGCATGCCGATGATGGAAATCACGATAATGGCAATCAGGTGAAACCAGTTGGCCACGCCGATGATCAACAGCTGGGTGTTGAATATGAACATGAAGGGCAAGATCGCCGTCCGGATATCGTAGGTAAATCCCTGGATACCCGTGCGGATGGGATCTCCGCCGGATATTCCTGCCGCGGCAAAAGCCGCCAGACCCACCGGCGGCGTATCGTCCGCCAGGATGCCGAAGTAGAAAACGAACAGGTGCACCGCGATCAGCGGCACAATCAGCCCGTTCTGGGCGCCCAGGTCCACGATGACCGGCGCCATCAGGGTCGAGACAACAATGTAATTGGCGGTTGTCGGCAGCCCCATGCCCAAAAGCAGGCTGATGACCGCGGTAAAAATCAGGATCAGCATCAGGTTGCCGCCGGAGATGAACTCGACGAATTCGGTCATGACCAGGCCGATGCCGGTGAGGGTAACCGTGCCGACCACAACGCCGGCGGCGGAGGTGGCCACACCGATACCGATCATGTTGCGGGCGCCGTTGACAAACCCTTCGGTCATGTCATCAAAGCCGCTTTTGAAAGAGAATTCCGACCCCTTCGCTTTGCGGAAAAAACCCTTCAACGGGCGCTGGGTCAGGACTACAAAAATCAGCAGGACCGTTGCCCAGTAAGCGGAAAGCGACGGCGAAAAGCGTTCCACCACCAGGCACCACATCAGGACCACGATGGGCAGCAGGAAGTAGTACCCGGCCTGGGCCGTCGGCCCCAGGTAAGGCAGCTCCGTGATCTCCATACTCGTATCAAGTTCCGGAACTTTGCAGGCAAAAGCGAGCAGCAACAGGTAGGCCGCAAAAATCAGCACCCCGATGATATAGATGGCGGCCCCGCCGGCCACGGTTTTAATCCAGCCCAACCCGTAATAGGTGACGCCACCCATGATGACGATAAACAGAAACGTCATCACGGCTGAAAGCATGGTCGACATCACTGTTTTTTTAGGCCCCGGCTTTTCCATCCGCTTGAGGCCCATTTTACAGGCTTCCAGGTGCACAATGTAAACCAGGGCGATATAGGAGATAATCGCCGGCAGGAAGGCATGCTTGATGACCTCAACGTAGGAAATACCCACATATTCGACCATGAGGAAGGCCGCCGCACCCATCACCGGCGGCATCAGCTGTCCGTTGGTCGAACAGGCCACCTCGACCGCCCCGGCTTTTTCCGGTGCAAACCCCACCTTTTTCATCAGCGGAATGGTAAATGTTCCGGTGGTCACCACGTTGGCGATGGACGACCCGGATACCAAACCGGTGAGGCCGGAAGAGATCACGGCGGCCTTGGCCGGCCCTCCGCGCAGATGGCCGAGCCCGGCAAAGGCCGTTCGGATAAAATAGTTGCCGGCTCCGGCGGATTCCAGCAGGGCGCCAAAAAGCACGAACATGAACACCATACTGGTGGACACCCCCAGGGCCACGCCGAAGACACCTTCGGTGGAGAGCCAGTAGTGCCCCATGCCCTTCGAAAAACTGGCACCCTTGTGAGCAATCACATCCGGCATGTGGGGACCGCCGAACGTATAAATCATGAACACGGCGCAGACCACCATCAACGGCGGTCCCAGTGCGCGACGGGTTGCTTCGAGCAGGGTCAGGATGCCGATGGCGGCCACGATCAGGTCCAGCTGGGTGGGGTCGCCCGGACGGCCGGACAACTCAACATAGAATATCCACAGATAAGCCGAACAGAACGCCCCGATCAGGCCCACAATCCAGTCCTGGATCGGAATATAACTCCGCGGTGATGATTTGAGGGTCGGATACGCCGTATAGGATAAAAAGATCGCAAATGCCAGGTGGATCGCCCGCGCCTCGGTGTCATTCAAAACGAAGATATTGAAGATAAACGGCAAGGGTGATGCATACCAGAGCTGAAACAGCGTCCAGATCAGGGGCACGAAAAAAAGGATTTTCTTGGGGATCGCGCCGGTGGGATTGCGGGCGCCGGTCTCCGTTTCAGCCAGCATCTCTTGTACAGCGTCTTCATTTGCCTCGTGGGTGTTTTCCTCTTGTTCGCTCATCGAAGCTCTCCCTCCCGGAGGGTTACAAATAGTAGCAGCCGGACTGGTTACAATAGCCCCTTCTCACGGTAGTATTGCTTGGCACCTTCATGCAGCTCGGCGGAGATTCCGTCGCGTACCATTTTCTCGGGTTGCAGCACATTTAAGGCGGGGTGCAGTTTGCGAAAATCGTCCAGGTTCTCAAACAGGGCTCGCACAATCCGGTAAACCGTATCGGTGGCCATGTCGGAAGACGTGACGACCGTAGCCGTTACCCCGAATGTCCGCACCGGTTCCAATATGCCGGGGTACATCTTCCCGGGAATGTCCGTGTAGCTATAATAGGGATTGGCGGTCACCAGTTTATCAATCACCGGTCCATCAACCGTCGCAATGGTAGCGTTGCACAGTCTGGCCGCTTTGGAAACCGACGCATTGGGATGACCGACGGTATACACCATGGCCTGGACGCGGTTGTTGCACAGGGCTAAAGATTGTTCGGAAGCATTGAGTTCCTCAACGAGCTGGAAATCCTTGTGGGACCAGTTCATGGCCCGCATGACGACTTCCATGGTAGCCCGCTGTCCAGAACCGGGGTTCCCGATGTTGACCTTGTGGCCCACAATTTCATCCAGCCGGGTAATTTCGGCATCCCGGCGCACCACCAGGGTGAAAGGTTCGGCATGCAGTGAAAACAGGGCCCGCAGATTGGTAAAGGCGCCGACCATAAACTTAACCGGGCCGGTGCCCTTGACGGCGTGGTATTGCCAGTCGGATTGAGCCACGCCGATATCCAGACCGCCGTCGCGCACGTTGCTCAGATTATAGAGCGATCCGGAGGTGTCCACGACCTCACAGGCCACCCCTTTGACTTTAGTGTTGATGATGCGGCAAAGCGCTTTTCCGGCATAATAGTAGACACCGTCCTTGCTGCCGGTGCCGATCATGATCTGTTCATCAGCAAACGCCGCAGCCGGCACTACAAACATCAGGCACAGCAGCCAAGCGCCCCAAAAAATGACTGACTTTTTCATGGGTGTTCACCTCGAACCAGCGGGTATCCGGCCGGAGATTTTTGCAGGTGACCGGTTTGTTAAGAAGCAGTTTAAAAGCCCCCCCCCGGACAGCCCAAGTGCCATCCCGGGGAATCCGTTGCAGGTAAACAGAAGTAACCTAGCCGTGTCTGCTACGCATCTCGTGGTAAGCTTTGAAGCAGCTTCTGAACAGAGAGGGGGGCGCTTGTGCCCCCCTCTACTAGGTCAGCTTACATCCAGCCTCTCTCTTTGTAGTATTTCTTGGCACCGTTGTGCAGCGGCGCAGAGAGACCGTCTTTGATCATCTCGGATTCTTTCAAGTTTTTGAAAGCCGGATGGAGTTTTTTGAACTGGTCAAAATTATCGAATACCGCCTTGACCACGTTGTAGATAACCTTGTCCGGAACTTTGGAGGAGGTTACGAAAGTGGCGCCGACACCAAAGGTTTTGGTGTCGCCCGCGGTTCCGCGATACATGCCGCCGGGAATGGTGGCGGTCCGGTAATAATCGTTGTCATTGACCAGCTTGTCAATTTTCATGCCGGCCACTTCCACCATCACCGAATCGCAAGAGGTGGTGGCTTCTTTGATGGATCCGCTGGGATGGCCTACAGTGAAAACCATGGCGTCGATCTTGTTGTCGCACAGAGCCTTGGACTGCTCGGCGGATTTCAGCTCGGAAGCCAGTTTGAAATCACTCTTGGACCAGCCGTAGGCGGCCATAACCACTTCCATGGTCCCACGCTGACCGGAACCGGGGTTACCGATATTGACCCTTTTACCTTTCAGGTCCTTGAACTTTTTAATGCCGGAGTCCGCCCGGGCAACCACGGTAAAAGGCTCGGGATGCACGGAAAATACCGCCCGCAGGTTCTTGTTGGCACCCTTGTCTTTAAACTTACTGGTACCATTATAGGCATGGTACTGCCAGTCGGACTGGGCGACGCCCATGTCCAGCTCGCCGGCGGCAATGGTATTGAGGTTGTAGACGGAACCGCCGGTGCTTTCAACCGAGCAGCGAATCCCGTGCATTTTGCGGCTTTTGTTAACCAGGCGGCAGATAGCGCCGCCGGTGGGATAGTAAACACCGGTCACGCCGCCGGTCCCGATGGTCACAAAGGTCTGCCCGGCCTGAACCGGTTCGGCCGAGGCACCCACCATGAGCGCAAAACCAAACAGCAGTGCAATTGTAAAAACGATTCCCTTTTTCATCTGTTCCTCCTTATCAGTGGTTATTAAATGCCTGGAACCGGCACGGTTGCATGCGGGTTCTGGGATTTGAAACGGAATGGCTCGTTTCGTGGTCTATCACCCTCCTTTCAACAGAAAGAGGTGGTCATAAAGTCTCTGATTCCAGAAACTTACTGAAATAATCCGATCTGCTTATAAAAGATTGTCCCGGTGAGGTTGTCTAGCGGGAACCCCGGTGGTGTACTGTGCAAAAACGTAACTGATCAGCAACGCCTTTCCCGCTCGGGTATGAACAACCTCTTTCTATGGATGTTGGAATTCAACAAGAAAGTTGCATGATACCACAGTTATCTTGCGATTTCAAATAGATATTTTGCGTTCACCGATGTCTGGCGATGAGCTTCTCATAGACCCTGGCTTCGTCAATCTTTCCCCGCTTACGACAGCCGGAAGCATAGATGGCGGCCTTTTTCACAAGCATCTCGCTGGCCGCCGTCCGGCGCAGCGGGTTCAATGCCCCTTCTTCGAGCAGTTTTACGATGGCTTGAATACGGAAGCGGTCCAGTCCGACCATCCTGGAGAGCTGATCCGCGTGTCCCCCCGTCTTGATGATCAGCGGTGTATCGACCAGGTATACCGGATAACGGGCACTGATCCGGAGCCAGAGATCATAGTCCTCACAGGCCGGCAGGGTTTCATCGAAGCCACCAATCTCAGCGAATAGTTCCCGGCGCAGCATCACGGCGGAGGGACTGACCAGGCAAAGGGCCAGGGAGGCCCTGAAGATCCGTCCGGATGGCTTTTTATGCACCTTTTTCGGATTGACCCGCTTCCCGTTCCGGATCCAGATCTCTTCGGTCTGGCAGATCACGTCCGCAGGGTGGGTATTGAAATAGTCCATCTGGACCTGCAGCTTTTCCGGCAGCCAGGCATCATCCGAATCCAGAAAAGCTATGTACTCACCACCAGCCGCACGGATACCGGCATTGCGGGCGGCACTCACTCCGGCGTTGGCCTGCCGGATGACCCGGATATCCGTTCCATAATCAGCCAGTATGTCTGCGGTGTTGTCCTCTGAACCATCATCCACAACAATCAATTCAAAATCCCTAAATGTCTGGGCAAGCACTGAATCTATCGCCCGCCGCAAAGTCCATCCGCGGTTGTAGGTCGGAATGATGACAGTGACTTCGGGTGGGGTAATTTCAGATGCCATAATTGCTCCAGATTTGTCATTAACACCAGCCGGGGCTATCGGACGGGCGCCGGCTGCCGGTATTGGGGTGTGGTCGCGAGCATCACCCGACCCTCATAGCAAAGCCCCCTGCGGTCGCCGTGTTCCTCTCATACACCAATTGGGCGCATTTTGCATCCGGATAAGATCTACCGCGCCCCCGCGGTGATGGCCCCGGGCACGTTAGCACTTAAATTCGTTGATTTTTCTCTGCCCGCTTGATATCTATCAGGGTACTGTCGGCTGAAGTTCCACAAATGCATCAGACGCAATCTCAGGGAGTCCTTTATGAAAAAAATATGTGTTCTGGGCGTGATGTGTATCTTTGGTTTATTGCTCGCCGCCGGTTGCGGAAAAGAGGATGAGGCCAAGGCACCGGCACCGGAAAAACATGCCATACCCCAGCCTACCTTCATCTCGATCGGTACCGGCAGCAGTGCCGGCAATTACTATCTGGCCGGCAAAACCATTGCCGAATTGGTCAACCGAAAAATCGGGACCCACAACCTGCGCTGCAGCGTTGAAACCACCCAGGGGTCGGTTTTCAATGTCAATGCCGTCATGGCTGGAAACCTGCAGTTCGGCATCGTCCAGTCCGATCGCCAGTGGCAAGCCGTCAAAGGGAAAAATGAATGGAAAGAAAAGGGGCCCCAGGACGATCTGCGGGCCGTCTTCAGCATCTACCCGGAATCGGTCACCCTCGTGGCTGCCGTGGACGCCGGCATTAAAAGCATCATGGACCTGAAGGGCAAACGGGTCAACATCGGCAATCCCGGCTCGGGCCACCGCCAGAACGCCATCGATGCCCTGGAAGCCGTCAACATCGACTTTAAAACCGATATGAATGCAGAAGGCGTTCAGGCTACCGAATCAGCCAACCTGCTTCAGGATGGTCGCATCGATGCATTCTTCTATACGGTCGGCCACCCCAACCGTGCCATCCGGGATGCCACCGTCGGCAACCGGAAGGTTCGGTTCGCGGCAATTGCCGGCATCGACAAGGTGCTTGTCAAATATCCCTACTACACGAAGAGTATTGTCCGCTCAGGCCTGTACCCCGGGGCTGTGAATGAAGGCGAAGTCAGTACTTTCGGCGTCAGGGCCACCCTGGTAACCTCTGCCCAGGTTTCCGATACAATCGTATACGCGGTGACCAAGGAAGTCTTTGAAAACTTTACGGACTTCAAAAGCATGAATCCGACCCATGCGCATCTTACCAAACCGGGCATGCTCAAGGGGCTGAGCGCCACCTTGCATCCCGGAGCTCTGCGGTATTTCAAAGAAGCCGGTTTGATGTAGAAGCTACCTCAAAAAGGCCTTTTGGCCCAATCTCGGCGTTGAACGTACGATTTAAATCCTCGAAATACCCGATGTATTTACCACGCTAGGCATTGGCTTCGCTGGCACCTCCGGTTCCGACCCACATTTGAGAATCAGATCAGTTGGGAAGTCCCGCAACGCGGGGAAACCGCGCGTTCGCCTTGATCTTGAACCAAAATTTCTTTTTGAGATAGCTTCTATGCGTGCTTGAAGTCTCTTGGAAATGGTGGCTCCCGACTACAGATTATCTTTACATCCCAACTCCGGCAACAGCCGCTCCACAGAAGGCACACCGGCCATCTTCAAGGTGGTACCCTCGAATCCGATAGCCGACGCGCTCAATGACCACCCGTTCGCATCCCGGGCAGCTCGTGCTCTCCCCGTCCGATCCGGGAACATTACCGATATAGACATGCTGCAGGCCGGCTTCAAGCCCGATGCGACGGGCTTCCAGCAGCGTTTTCTCCGGGGTCACACCCCGATCCGTAAGCCGGTAGGTAGGATGAAAGCGGCTGATATGCCAGGGCGTGTCCGGCCCCAGTTCAGTCGCCAAAAAACCGGCCAGCTTTTCCAGCCGGGCCCGATCGTCATTCAGGCCCGGGATAATCAGGGTCGTCACCTCGACCATAACTCCGCCCTGCTTCATCCGGACGAGGGTCTCTTTCACCGGCTCGATCCGGGCCCCGCAATAGTGCTTGTAAAAATCATCCGTAAAGGCCTTGAGGTCGACATTGGCGGCATCCAGAAAGGGAGCGACCATGTCGAAAGCCTCGGCGGTCATATACCCGTTGGTCACAAAAACATTGCTGATGCCGCTCTCTTTGGCCAGCCGGGCAGTGTCGTAGGCGAACTCAAAATAGACCGTGGGTTCGGTGTAGGTATAGGCAATGGTGCGGCAGTCTGCCGCCCGCGCAGCGGCCACGACCTCGGCCGGGGTTACCTGCTTGCCCATAATCAAACCGGCCCGGTCGGAAGGCATCTGGGCGATATCCGCATTCTGGCAGAACTCACACTTGAAATTACAACCGACCGTAGCGATCGAATAGGACCGGCTGCCGGGGTACAGATGAAAAAGCGGCTTTTTCTCGATAGGGTCGATGTTCTGGGCGACAAGCTGACCGTAAACCAGCGTGTGCAGCACACCGGCCTGGTTTTCCCGCACCCCGCACAGCCCCCGCTTGCCCGGTTTGACTATGCAGCGGTGACTGCACAGGTGGCATCTGACCTTGGATTCATCGCGTGATTCCCATAATAATGCTTCCATGGCGGGGCTCCTAAAGAAAGGGTTCGAGGACTCGAGGGGTCAAGGGTTCAAGGGTTTGTTTCCCAAGATCCTGAAACACATTTTATCATTACCTTACCAATATTCGAAGGGTGTTTGCCGTTCCCTGGGACCCTTGGGCCCTCGGCCCCTTGACCCCTTGATTTTTATCCCGGAACAATTTCCGTAGGACCCTTTGAATGGTAACGCAGGGCAAGGGGACGGGTCTTGAAATACGGCACCAGGGTCACCACCATCCCGGCAAAGGCACCGAACGGGAATCGCTGGATCATCCGGGACTGCTCGATCTTATCCTTGAAGAACCCCCCGCCGTCCGGCAGCTGATCAATCGTCCGCCATTCAATGGGCACGTTGCCGGCTACAGTTTTGACATGCTTTTTCAGTTCCCAGATACTGAAAAAAGTGGCCCGGTTGAACAGGGTTTTTCGGAACATCCCGCTGACCCGGCGCTGGACGCCCTTTATGGCATAACGGTTCAAAAACCCGATGAACAGCCTGTCTTTGGCCACTCGGCAGGCCTCGGCAATAACCTTCTCGGGGTTGTCAGCAAATTCCAGCGTAGTAACCAGGCAGGCGTGGTTGAATGAGTTGTCTTCGAAGGGCAGGTCCTCGAGACTGCCCCGGTAAAGCTCGATTCGGTTACCGCCGTAATCACCCAACAGGTCCAGCATATAGGGGGAGGCATCAATAGCCGTAAGGCTGATGCCCCGGTCAATAAACGGCGCCAGGCGGGATCCGGCGCAGCCGCCGATGCTCAACACCGAGTCCGTGCTTAGCGGGGCGAGCATCTCCATCATCAGCCGGCTCTCATTTTCAAGGGCCTTTGTGTTGCGGGGATCATCCAGCCACCGGCGGTATGCCTGGGCATCTTTGAAATCGAAGACGGTTCCCATAGCTGCATGTTTAAAAGAATATCGTGGTGAAGTCAACGGCCGCCCACCAGGCAGTCGGCCTGGATTTCCGGCCGTGACCGGAAAGGTATATAGGCATCCGGGTGCTACCTGTTGCGGATGCGATAAAGGCCGCGCGCCGGATATGAATGCAAGCCAAGAGACTTTATCCACGCCAGTGCGTAAACGCCACAAAATCGCTTTTTATTTGTAACCATTTATAATATATAAATTTTCAGCCAGTGCTGCTAACAAAAGACTAACACGGCGCTAATAAACCGGCAATATGGTCAGAATAGAGCTCATCACAATATAAACACCATTGAGCAAAAGGGAAAAGAATGAGCAGGGAAAAGATACTGGCTGTCGATGATGAAGAAGACATCCTGGAGTTGCTCCGGTTCAACCTGAGTCGGGAAGGCTATCAGGTCAGCTGTGCCGAAACAGGCGAAGATGCGCTGCGCATGGCACGCACCAAACCCATTGACCTCATGGTGCTGGATCTCATGCTGCCGGGACTGGACGGCCTTGACGTTACCCGCAAAATCAAAAATGACCCCAAACTCAGGCATATTCCGATAATCATGCTCACGGCCAAGGGTGAGGAAGCGGATGTCGTCACCGGGCTTGAGCTGGGTGCCAGTGATTACGTTACGAAACCGTTTAGCCCCCGCATCCTGGTTGCCCGCATAAAAGCAGCTTTACGATCAGTCACCAAGACACCGGTAGACGACCAGGAAATTATCCGCATTCGCGGCATTGAAATCCACCCCGGCCGGCGGCAGGTTACCCTGGATGACCGACAAATCGAACTTACCTATACTGAATTCCAGGTGCTACACTACCTGGCCAAACGCCCGGGCTGGGTGTTCACCCGGTCGCAGATCGTGGACGCTGTCAGGGGCGATGACTATCCGGTAACCGACCGATCGGTTGATGTTCAGATAGTCGGGTTGCGCAAAAAACTGGGGGAATACGGTGCCTGCATCGAAACTGTGCGGGGTGTCGGCTATCGATTCAAGGAAGAAGCATGAAGAAAAAAAGGCTCATATGGCAGCTATTTCCGACCTACCTGCTGGTGACTCTGCTCGCCCTGGTAACAGTAACGGTCTCCTATTCCCGGGAGATGAAAAAGTTTTACCTGGATCACACGGCCGCCGAGTTGACGTCACGCGCCCACCTGATATTACCGCAACTTAAAAGCTTGATGGTTGCCCAGGATTACAACTCCGTCAACCAGACCGTTAACACCCAGGCTAAATACGCCGCCACCCGTATTACGGTCATCCTGCCGTCGGGTGCGGTAATCGGAGACTCGGATGAAACACCGGTGCAGATGGACAACCATGCCAACCGGCCGGAAATTGCCCGCGCCCTCAAAGGCTCAATCGGCAACTCCATCCGCTATAGCCGTACGCTACAGAAGAATATGATGTACGTGGCTGTCCCGGTCACCATGGAAAAACGGATCATCGGGGTGATCAGGACTTCAGTCCCGGTTTCCGCTATCGATCGCAAACTCGGGGACATGCGTCTGAGAATTATCCTGGCCGTCCTGGTGATTTCAATCCTGATCGCCGGTATCAGTCTCTATTTTTCCAGACGCATCAGCCGTCCTATCGAGGAACTGGAAGCAGGGGCTAAACAATTTGCCCGGGGAAATCTGGAGCATTCCCTGGCCATGCCGGATTCAGCGGAGCTGGCCGGGCTGGCCGAGGCCATGAACGAGATGGCGGCCGAACTGGACTGGAAAGTGAAGACGGCTTTTGCGCAGCGCAATGAGATCCGGACAATCCTGGCCAGCATGGTCGAGGGGGTCATCGCCCTGAACCCCAATGACCGGATCATCAACATGAACCAGGCGGCGGCCGACATCCTGGAGGTTCCCCTGCCAAAAGAAGAGCGCCGCAGTCTGCAGGAAATTATCAGACACACGGCCGTGGAAAAGCTGATTCGAGACTCCCGAACCAACAACGAGCCCACCAGTTGCGACATCGTCTACAATAAAAGCATTGAAAAAACCCTGCATGTCAGGTGCGCTCCGCTGAAGGATGCCGCTGAAACCCGCATCGGCACCCTCCTGGTTATCGACGACGTTACCAAACTGCTCCAGCTTGAAAATGTCCGGCAGGACTTCGCGGCCAATGTCTCCCACGAGATCAAGACTCCGCTAACAGCTATCAAGGGGTTTGTAGAAACCTTGAAACACCACGACATCAAAGATACGGCCGAACAGGACCGGTTTCTCAATATCATTGATCGTCATGTGATCCGGTTGACGAATATCCTCGAAGACCTGATGAAGCTGTCTGTCATCGAGCAGGATGCCATGGAGAAGGAAATCTATTTTCAGGCGGTCAAGCTTATCGACGTACTCCAGGCCGCGGTGGACATTTACCAAAATGCGGCTGAAGAACGGGGCATTGCCATTGTCCTGGCCTGTGACGCCGATATCACCATCCAGGCCGACCCCTCCCTGCTGGAACAGGCTGCCGGCAACCTGTTGGACAACGCCATTAAATACAGCGAACCGGGCAGCGAAGTTATCCTGGCCACATCCGTCACCGACACCGAGGTCATCATTAATTTTCAGGATCACGGAATCGGTATCATGAAAAAACACCTGCCCCGGGTGTTCGAACGTTTCTACCGGGTCGACAAGGCCCGCAGCCGGCAGTTGGGCGGTACCGGTCTGGGGCTGGCTATCGTGAAGCACATCACCCAGACCCATGGTGGCCATGTTTCGGTAGACAGTGTGGTGAACAAAGGCACTACGTTCTCCATTCATCTTCCCCTGACAGCGGGAAACGAGGAAAGAAAGTGAAAGCTAAGAAAAGAATCGCCCTGGTGGCCCACGATGAACGGAAAGCCGACCTGCTGGATTGGATCAGCCGCAACGCTGAGATCCTGAGCAGACATGACCTTTACGCAACCGGCACGACCGGCGGTCTGGCGGCCGAAAAGTGCGGTCTGGATATCCACCGCCTGAAAAGCGGTCCTTTGGGCGGCGACCAGCAGTTGGGAGCCATGATCGCCGATGGCCGGCTTGACCTGCTGATCTTTTTCTGGGACCCCATAGCGGCCCAGCCGCACGATGTTGATGTGAAAGCCTTGCTCCGCATGTCCGTTCTTTATAACATCCCGTCCGCCTGTAACCGCTCCACGGCAGACTTCATGATCTCCAGCCCGCTGTTCAACGCAAAATACACACCGACCTTGAAGGACTACAGTCACTACATCAGCCGCAAGCTCTAATCGTCCCCAGAAAGAAATCGTATTCACCACCGCAAAGTGTTATGTTCCGTTTAAGCATTGGTTGCAGCATGCACGGCCTTAATGAATCAACGGAACCCGGATGGCTTTCAACCTTCCAGAATTCTTAAATCAACCGCTCAGCATCGGCAACCGGACCATTCCCGGCCGACTTGTCCTGGCACCCCTTTCCAAGCTGGGGAACGTGGCCTTTCGCGAGCTGTTGGCAGGGTATGGCGGATTCGGCCTGATGTTTTCCGAAATGAGCAGCTCCAGGGCAGTGCAGCACGGCACCCCTAATACAATCGCGGGATTCATGTGGCGGCCCGCAGAGTTGGAGCACCTGGTGTGTCAACTTTTTGGTGATGATCCCGACACCATGGGCCAGGCTGCCTGGCAGGTGGAAAAAGCGGGCTTTTTCGGGGTGGATATCAATTTTGGCTGTTCGGTGGCCTCTATCTGCCGCCATGGCTGCGGGGCCGAGCTGCTCAAAACACCGGACCTGGCCGTCAAGATCGTGGCCGCCATACGCCGCCAGGTTGCCCTGCCGGTATTCGTCAAATTCAGAACCGGCTGGGAGGATAACCCGCAACCGGCTATGGATTTGGCCCGCCGGTTCGAGGATGCCGGGGCCGATGCCCTGACGTTTCACCCCCGGGTGGCACCGGACCGACGCACCCGCCCCCCGAAATGGGCCTACATTGCCCAGGTTAAGCAAGCGGTCTCGATACCCGTTTTTGGTAACGGCAATGTGTTTTCGGCGGAGGACTGCCGGACCATGCTAACGACAACCGGCTGCGATGGGATTGCCCTCGGCCGGCTGGCCATCGCCCGGCCATGGATCTTTGCCCAATGGACCGGAGGCGTCAAACCGGACAACGATATCTATAAATCCTGTGCCCTGGCTATGATCGCTCTTCTGGAAAAGCACTTCGCGCCGGCCCTGGCCATGCGGCGGCTGAACCGCTTTTTTGCCTACTATGCTTCCAATTTTAAATTCGGGCACACCCTCTATGCCCGCATATGCAAAGCCCAAACGCCAGCGGACGCTCGCCAAACCATGCTTGAATTTTATCAGGCCGCACCGGAAACTGTGGCCACGCCCAAAATAACCCTGCTACGGTAGGCAATCAGATGGTCCCCTTCAGGTAGGCTTGCCGTTTCGCCTCGGGGAATTTTTCAATGGCGTAACGCAACATGGTCCTGGGAATGGACAGATGATGTTCTTTCAGGAATGCTTCCTCGACACCCAGATCCCGCTTCCCGATCTCGCGTAGCATCCAGCCGACGGCCTTATGAATCAGGTCATGCGGATCGGTCAGCAAACACTGCGCAAGCTTGAGAGCATCGGCAAAATTCTCTTTTTTAATATAGTGGAAGGTCGCCATCATGGCCGCCCGGCGATGCCATAAATTGGCAGACCGGGCCAATGTATACAGCCGGGTCTTCTTGCGGATTTCCAACCAGCCCCCTACAATATGCTCAGCTGAACAGTCCACCAGGTCCCAGTTGTTGATGAATGCCAGATTGGCAAGGTAGAGGTCGTAGATGCGGCGTTGCTGTGGTGTGGTGCCCTTGTTGAATGCAGGACCAAAATAAAGAGCGCCAGGTGCCTTTCTTCGTGAATCTCCGATTGCAGGAGCGTTTGGACAGCAGTCAGGTCTAGGCCGCTACATAGTCGGGACAGCCGCCTGAGCTCAGGTACCCGCACCCCCATGAACCGGTCACCTTCCCCATACTCCCCCGGGCCCGTTTTGAAAAATCGCATCTGAATGACGGCCCGTTGTTCGTCGGCAAGGAGAGCCAACTGCGATCGGATTGCAGAGATTGTCATATGTTTGCTTACAGCTTTGCATGCCGAACAATCTGGCCTTCTATCATATAGATGACCTCTTCGGCGATATTGGTAGCATGGTCGGCCATGCGTTCCAGGTGGCGTGAAATCAATAGCAGGTTGATCAGGTAACCGACATGATCCGGATTTTCCTTCAATGCCGCTTTGATGAGTCGATAGGCCTCGCTTTTGATTTCATCGACCTCGTCATCGAGAATCACTACTTTGAAAGCGATATCGATATCGAAGCTGACCAAAGCATCCAGGCTCATTCTCAGCATGGTTTCGGTTTTGGCCGCCATATCGGCATAATCGAAAATAAAATCGATGCGTTCCTGCTTGTTGATGGTCTGGATCCGCTGAGCGATATTTACCGCCTGATCACCGATCCGTTCCAGATCGTTGTTGATCTTGACCACAGCCACTAAAAACCGCAGATCAACTGCCACCGGTTGGTGCAGCGCCATGATTTTGAGACATTCCTCTTCAATCTCAACTTCCATGTCGTCGATTTCATAGTCATGTTTGATAATTTTTTCCGCGATATCGACATCATATGAATCAATGGTGTCTTTGGTTTCCCGGACACGGCCCTCAATCATGGTGCCGAGCGAAAGCAGCATTCGCTTTATTTTGTCCAGTTCCCTTTGAAAATGTTTACTCATGGTCTCTTCTCAGCTATGTCGCTTACCCACCCGCAGTACTGTGAGAAGCCGCAGCCGTAACACCCGCCCGCATACCCGGTATGTATGGTTTTGGAAGCATATCGATCTTTACCCGGTGACAATCGGACAACGATCAGGCCAAACTCCCTGCCCATAGGTTCATAGCACACTTTGAAACACATAACAACCTGTAATCACAGGCATATCTTACGATAAGCCAAATACTAACGAAACGCTAACAGAAATCTAACAATTTATTTTTACCGTTCGCCAACACATTGGCAGGCGCATTTGCCTGCCGGGTTGGACCAGGGGCGCCAGCCCCATAATAATAAGGACTACACCGTTTATGTCACCCACCACATTGATGCTCGTTCTGTTAGGATTATCCACCGTAGGGTATTACATCGGCCGCCGCCAGGCATTCGCGGTTGCCGGGCCTACCCGCAAAGTACAGGAACTGCACTCGCGCCCGACATACTATGGGGCCCTGACCGCGTTGTGGTGTGGAATCCCGGCCCTGCTGCTCTACAGTTTCTGGCTGGCCGGGGAAGATACGGTCATCATTCAACTCCTGGTCGCCCAGCTACCAGAGAATATCCGTACCCTGCCAGACGTCGAATTGAACTTGCTGCTCAATAATATACGCAACCTGGTCAGCGGCAACATCGTCTCCGGAGAAATCGATGCCACCCAGCGGGCTGCCGCTGATCACTATCGCAGCTTGAAGGCGACCAGTCAGGCCGCCCTGGCCGTCGTTACGATCAGCATTACCATCCTCGCCACCCTGCTGGTGCGCAGCCGTATCAAAGCCACCCTGCGCGCCCGCAACCATGTTGAAGAAATCATCAAGTACGTTCTCATTGCCTGTTCAACGATTGCCATTTTCACGACCATCGGCATTGTGCTTTCGGTACTTTACGAGGCCATTCGTTTCTTTCAAGTCATTCCGGTGACGGAATTTTTGTTCGGCCTGGAATGGAGCCCCCAAATGGCCATTCGGTCGGACCAGGTTGGCTCTTCCGGGGCATTCGGGGCCGTCCCCGTTTTCCTGGGAACCCTGCTGATATCCGCTATTGCCATGGTGGTCGCCGTTCCAATCGGTTTGATGTCGGCCATCTATCTCTCGGAATACGCCAGCTTGCGGTTCAGGTCGTATGCCAAACCGTTGATCGAAATCCTGGCCGGGATCCCCACGGTGGTATATGGCTTTTTTGCAGCCCTCACGGTAGCGCCTTTTATCCGCGAAACCGGTACCGTACTTGGGTTGGATGTTTCCTCGGAAAGCGCACTGGCCGCGGGCCTGGTCATGGGCATCATGATCATTCCGTTTGTATCATCGCTCTCGGATGACTTTATCAATGCCGTACCCCAGTCCCTGCGCGACGGGGCCTACAGTCTGGGGGCTACCCAATCGGAAACGATCAAGCAAGTTATCCTGCCGGCCGCCCTGCCGGGAATCATCGGCGGCGTGTTGCTGGCCGTTTCCCGGGCGATCGGGGAAACCATGATCGTGGTCATGGCCGCCGGCCTGTCGGCCAATCTGACCATCAATCCGCTTAAAACCGTAACCACCGTGACGGTCCAGATCGTCACCCTGCTGGTTGGCGACCAGGAATTCGACAGTCCCAAAACCCTGGCGGCCTTCGCCCTGGGCCTGCTGCTGTTTTTCGTCACCCTGATTCTAAACGTAATAGCACTTTATGTCGTACGCAAATACCGGGAGCAGTATGAATAATACCCAAAAGAAAACCAGGCGGACCATCGACATCGTCAATCAAAGCCTCGCGCGGCGCTATCGCGCGGAACGACGCTTCCGCCTCTATGGCATCTCGGCCATCATCATCAGCCTGGCATTTCTCGCTTTCCTGTTTGTCGCCATTGCGGCCAACGGTGCCAGTGCCTTCTGGCAAACGTACGTGAAACTGGATATCTACTTTTCCCCGGATACCCTGCGGCAGGCCTCTTTGGCAACCGCTGATTACCAGGGCTTGGTTAAAAAATCACTGCGGAACATGTTCCCGGAGGTTAAAAATCGACGCGATAAACGCCAGCTTTACGGCCTGGCCAGTCCCGGCGCTTCTTTTCAACTACGCAAGATGGTCCTGAACAATCCGCAAATAATTGGCCAGAAACGGTCAATCTGGGTGCCGGCAGACGATGACGTCGATATGCTGATGAAAGGTCACATCAAACGAGAAGGACCGGAAGAGTCGCGCCGGCTGAAAGATAAGCAATTGGCCTGGCTAGACCAGTTAATTGCCGAAGGGAAACTGGAAAAACGTTTCAATAAGACCTTTTTTACCGCCGGGGATTCACGCGAACCTGAACTGGCAGGCGTCTGGGGCGCAGTTATGGGCTCCTTCTTTACGCTCATCGTCACGCTGTTGCTGTCGTTCCCCGTCGGGGTGGCCGCAGCAGTCTACCTGGAGGAGTTCGCTCCGAAAAATCGCTGGACCGACCTGATCGAAATCAACATCAACAACCTGGCCGCCGTGCCTTCGATTGTTTTTGGCCTGCTGGGCCTGGCCGTATTTCTCAACTTCTTTGGTCTGCCGCGCTCGGCCCCGCTAGTCGGCGGCCTAGTGCTGACCCTGATGACCCTGCCCACCATCATCATTGCCAGTCGTTCGGCTTTGAAATCGGTTCCCCCTTCGATCCGCGAAGCGGCCCTGGGCGTGGGTGCGTCCAAGATGCAGATGGTAGTTCACCATGTGCTCCCATTGGCCCTGCCCGGCATGCTGACCGGTACGATTATCGGCATGGCCCGGGCCCTGGGCGAGACCGCTCCGCTATTGATGATCGGCATGGTCGCCTTTATCGTCGATGTCCCGACCGGCTTAACGGACCCCTCGACCGCCCTGCCCGTTCAAGTCTACCTGTGGGCCGACAGTCCTGAACGAGGATTCGTTGAACGCACGTCGGCCGCAATTATGGTGTTGTTGGCCTTTTTGATAACCATGAATGCCACTGCAGTATTTTTACGCAAGCGCTTCGAGCGTCGCTGGTAAACCTCTTCAAATAGCGTCCTTTTTCGTTCAATTAAACGAAATAGTAACATTGACCTAACATTGACCTAATAGGCCCGGGGTAGACACAACTAACTTGGTTAACAGTGTGGCCTAACTGCCATACCTGATTTATTTCAAATCATCTCTACCTGAAGGAGGAAACACAGAATGAAGAAAGCGCTAATCTTTTTAATGGCGATTGCGATGATCGCAACCTTCCTTACGCCGACCCAGGCTGCTTCCGGCCGCAACTACATCAGTATTGTCGGATCTTCAACAGTCTATCCATTTGCCACTGTGGTTGCCGAGCAATTCGGCAAGACCACCCCTTTTAAAACCCCCAAAATCGAATCCACCGGTTCCGGCGGAGGTTTGAAGCTTTTCTGCGCTGGTATCGGCGTTGAGCATCCGGACATCACCAACGCCTCCCGGCGCATCAAGAGTTCCGAATTTGCAAAATGCCAGAAAAACGGCGTGACCGATATCATCGAAGTAAAAGTCGGCTATGACGGCATCGTCCTGGCGAACTCCAATAAAACCGCTCCGTTAAAACTGTCCCGCAAGGACATTTTCATGGCCCTGGCCAAAGATGTACCGGATCCGAACGGGGCTGAAAAACTGATCCCCAATCCCTACAAAACCTGGAAAGACGTGAATCCTTCGCTGCCGGCCACCAAGATCGAAGTCCTGGGCCCGCCGCCCACCTCCGGCACCCGGGATGCGTTCGTAGAACTTGCCATGGAAGGTGGCGGGAAAAAGTTTGGCTGGATCAAGGCCATGAAGAAGAAAGACAAAAAGAAATACAAAAGCATCTGCCACACGATCCGTGAAGACGGCGCCTACGTTGAAGCCGGTGAAAACGACAACCTGATCGTGCAGAAACTGGATGCGAATCCGAGTGCGGTCGGTATTTTCGGTTTCAGCTTCCTTGATCAGAACACGGATAAAATTCAGGGTTCTTTTATTGACGGCGTACAGCCGACTTTTGAAGCCATTGCCGATGGCCAGTACCCGGTTTCGCGTCCGCTCTTCTTCTACGTGAAGAAAGCCCATACCAAAGTGATCCCCGGGATGAAAGAGTACCTCAAGGAGTTCACCAGCGATAAAGCGTGGGGCGCAGAGGGTTACCTGAGTGAAAGGGGCCTGATCCCCATGCCGGATGCCGAGCGTTCCAAGTTTAAAAACGACGCCGCATCTTTGCAAACCCTTAAGTCCGTTAAATAGTATCTAAATCGTCAAGTAGGCCGGACGCTTTCAAAAAGCCCGGTATACTACTGTCTTGGCGGCCGTGTATCACCTGGAATCCTCTCTTTTTCGGTTCCCACCGATATGCGGCCGCAAGTTTGACTTTTAAACTGAAACCACTATATAAGTGATGCTCGGGATGATGAAATCCAACACTATAGGCTTAGTAACGACCATGCCGGAAGATAGGGCGACAGCACAAATGGAAATAGAAGACGGACGGGTTCTGGTCAGCCGCGAAAACCGGAAGACCGTCGGCGATATCATTGTGGACAACCCGCGCATGACCTGCCGCAACGTTGATGTGTACTACGACGACAAGCATGCCATCAAGGATGTGTCCATCGATATCGGGAACAATGAGGTTCTGTCCATGATCGGTCCTTCCGGTTGTGGTAAGTCCACCTTCATTCGCTGCCTGAACCGTATGAACGACACCATCGACAACTGCCGGGTCACCGGTGATATTATGATGGATAATGTCAATATCTACAATAAAGATATCGATGTGGTACCCTTGCGGGCTCAGGTCGGGATGGTGTTTCAAAAGCCCAACCCATTTCCCAAATCCATCTATGATAATATTGCCTACGGGCCCAAGATTCATGGGCTGGCGGCCAATAATGCGGAGTTGAATGAAATCGTGGAAACGTCGCTGATCAAGGCGGGCCTGTGGGATGAAGTGAAGGATCACCTGGACCAGCCCGGTACGGGCTTGTCCGGGGGACAGCAGCAACGCTTGTGCATTGCCCGTACCATTGCCGTCAGCCCGGAAGTCATTTTGATGGACGAACCCTGCTCGGCTCTGGACCCCATTGCCACAGCCGTTATCGAAGATTTGATAACAGCGTTGAAAACCCAGTACTCCATCGTCATCGTGACCCATTCAATGCAGCAGGCTGCGCGGGTATCCCAACGCACGGCTTATTTTCACCTCGGAGACCTCATTGAAGTTGGGCCTACCGAGCGTATCTTCACCAAACCAAGGCACCAGTTGACCCAGGACTACATAACCGGGCGATTCGGATAAGCGAGTGAAAGATGACCTTATTTTTTGAAAAAGAACTAGACAAGATGAAAAAGCACATTCTTTCACTGGGGGCCATGGTGGAAGAAAGATTACGACTGGCCATTCAGGCCATTGCCGACGGGGATCTGCAAATTGCGGAATCCGTCATCAAGTTGGATTACGAAATTGACGAAAAAGAGGTGGAGGTAGAAGAAGAGTGCCTGAAAATCCTGGCCCTCTACCAGCCGGTGGCTGTAGACTTGCGGTTTATCGTGGCTGTTATCAAGATCAACAACGACCTCGAACGGATCGCAGACGAGGCGGTGAATATCGCCGAGCGGGTAGCCAACATTACCGGCAAGCAGGATGATGTTTTTCGTTTTGATTATTCACACATGGCCTCCATCGTGGAAGACATGCTGAAAAAAAGCCTGGACGCACTGGTCAATCTGGATGTCGATATCGCCTTCAAGGTTGTCACCCTGGACGATGACGTCGATGACCTGCACGCAACAGCTTACGATCTCATAAAGAATGAAATGCTAAAAACGCCTGAAAAGGCTGGCTCCCTGATCAATCTGTACCTGATATCCCGCCACCTTGAGCGCATCGCCGACCATGCCACCAATATCGCCGAAGAAGTCATTTACCTGGTGGAAGGGGAAATCGTCCGCCACGGCAACTATTAGAACCTATCTCAAAAAACGGATTTTGGTTCAAAATGACGCGAAGCTAATGCCTAACGTGGTGCAAGGCGGCCGCGAGGTTCAACCCGGAGGAATACTGGAGTATTTCGAGGACTTGAACCGAGCGCCCAACGCCGAGTTTGGGCCAAAAGACTTTTTTGAGATAGGTTCTAGAAGTGGTATTGAAACCACTTCTACCTTTCAATCCACCAAACGACCACATATGGTAAAGGCGACTATCCCGAAGAAAGTTGAAACAGGGGAAGTCTTTCAGAGGGGCTCAGTCCGCACTTTTAGGCGCAGACTTGCGTGGGGCTCTTTTCCGGGAACCTGTTTTCTTGGAAGCCGCCTTACGGGGGGCGGCCTTGCCGGAGGCTGCCTTTTTAGGGGCGGCTTTGGCCGTTTTGCCCCCGGCCGTCTTTTTGCGGGCCACCGGTCGTCTGCCGCGGCGATAATTGCGGCGGCGTTTGGACGTCCCGGTTTTGGTCTTTTCCGGTGACTCTTTCCCGTTTTGCTCGGTGGGCTTTGTTTTGCCGGACGTGTCTGCCGGAGAATCGGTTTTCGCCTTGGTTTGCGGTTTGGGTTTGAAACCGAAAAAGGTCCCTGGAAAATAGTCCTTGGGACGCGGCGGCAGCTTCGGCTCGTGCCGGCGCCGGGGCGCTGATTTACGTGTGCGGCCGCGGGCTCTTTTGGCCCCTGCCGAACGCGGGCTGCGTCTCGCCCTGCGCTCGGCCGGCACCGGCCCGGCCACATCTTCTTCAAACCAGCTGTCCTCCAGCCAGACAACCGGGATCTGGTATTCGAGCAACTCCTCCAGGGGTTTTAAATGAAAGACATAACGCTCACAGGCCAGGGACAGGGCCCGGCCTGATTTACCGGCCCGGGCGGTGCGCCCGATGCGGTGGACATAATTTTCCGGGTCCTGCGGCAGATCATAATTGATGACGTGGCTGATGTCCTCAACATGGATGCCCCGTGAGGCGACATCGGTGGCAATCAAGATCTTCAGTTGCCCGTTTTTATATTGATCCATCAGCCGGAAGCGCTTTTTTTGCGGCAGGTCACCGGTAATGCCCTCCGCCGGCCAGCCATTGCCTTTCAATTTCTGGGTCAACCATTCGACGCCCATCTTGGTATTCACGAAAATGAGCATCCGGTGCCACTCTTCACGCTTTAAAAGCCCCAGCAGCAGCGACAGTTTTTCATCCTTGCCCACGTGGTACAGTTCCTGGGCGATGTTTTTAACGGCAATCTCTTCAGGCGTGACCGAAATGAATTCCGGCAGGTTCATGTATTCGTAAGTGAGTTCCATCACGCGGTGGGAAAGGGTAGCGGAGAATAACATTGACTGGCGCTGGTCGTATTTTGGCATCTTCCTGAGTAGAAACCGCATGTCTTTTTCGAACCCCAGGTCCAGCAGGCGGTCGGCTTCATCAATGACCACGATTTTGACACCGGCCGTCTTGAAGATCCCCTGTTTCATGTAATCGATAATCCGGCCGGGGGTGCAGATGACAATATCGACGCCTTTGCGCAGTCGGTCAGCTTGCTTGACATAATCGACGCCCCCCACGACCTGAACCATCGTGAGGCCGGTTTTTTTCCCTATCAGGCTGGCCTCGTCAAATATCTGGTGAGCCAGTTCCCGGGTGGGGGCCACAACGAGGGCGGCCGGTATACCGGGTTTGCGGTCCTTCATTTCCATCAACCGTGCAAATACGGTGACGAGGAAGGCCGCGGTTTTACCCGTACCGGTCTGGGCCTGGCCGGCCACATCCTGTCCGGCGAGAGATATGGGCAATGATTGGGCCTGGATGGGGCTGCACTGTACAAAGCCGGCGTCGTTAAGCCCTTCCAGCAGGGCCTCCGGCAGGTTGAATGAGTCGAAACGGGTCTGGGTCAGAAATTTTGGTTTGTCCACCCCATCGGGAGGTGTCTGGGATTGGTTTTCGATTGTTTTACTACTCCTTTTAAAAAGTGTGAAGCCTTTGAATAATGCCATGCGTTTCCTGTGGGTGCGGGCGTGTATCCCGCGGTCCTACTGATGGAGCCCCTATCGCCCTCGCGAGCGTAATGGAATCTTTCTTATATATTCAGCATGTTATAATTAACACCGGCCCTACCTGCCCCGGTCGGTGCACCCGGGTGAGTTCGGCCGGGCTCTCGAAAGCGGCCGCCCAACCGGGCTTGTCCAGTTAACCTATCGATTATACATTATTTTCATTGTTTTGCAACCCTGCTTCTTGAAAGGTCTTTAAGAACCGTCAGCGGGCAGGTCCGGCGTCGAGCCGCCCTCATGCTTTTTGCGGTTCATCCGCACCCCAGGTGTCACCGCTTTTTTCCATGAAGGCAATCGGGCAGGCCGTCCGGAATTTACAATACAAGTCCGGGTCGCTGCAGCGACTGCAGGCCGGGCACAGGTAAATATCGTGCTTCATACACTTGAATTCCGTCTCGACATCCGGATGGTTTACACATTTTCCCATTGTTTTACTTCCGGTTTTCGAACTATGGTGTTGTTAGTCGCTATACATCCCCAGGTGATATGGCGCTATGGCGTCAGGGGCATGAAAACCGCTTGATACTAAGGATTTCCGACCAATTGTCAACCTCTTTCCAAGGATTGCCAATATGCACGTTCTCATAACCGGGTGCTTGCCTGACGCGGTCATAACCGACATCGAAACGACCTGTACGGTGGTGCAGAACCGGACTGACCGCCCCATGCCCAGGGAAGCGATACTGGAGCAGGTAACCGGCCAAGACGGCCTGCTGTGCATGATCACCGATACAGTGGACCCCGCATTGCTGGACCGGGCCCCCGGATTGAAAATCATCGCGAACTATGGCGTCGGTTTCAACAACATAGATGTGGCGGCCGCCACCCGCCGCGGGATCCCGGTGACCAACACCCCCGGTGTCCTCACCGATGCGACCGCTGATATCACCTTCGCGCTGATTCTGGCCGTCGGACGCCGGGTGGTGGCCGGCGACCGCTATACCCGGGAAGGCCGGTTTCAGTTCTGGGCACCGTTTCACTTTCTGGGGTCCGAAATCAGCGGGAAGACCCTCGGTATCATCGGCATGGGACGCATCGGGCAGGCGGTAGCCAGGCGGGCGGCCGGCTTTAACATGCAACTGCTCTATACCGGGCGCCGGCGTTTGCCGGAGGAAACCGAGCACGCCCTCAGGGCAACCCACACTGACCTGGAAGACCTGCTGGCCCGCGCGGATTTCGTATCCCTGCACGTACCGCTGACCGAACAGACCCACCATCTCATTGATGCCGCCGCCCTGGACCTTATGCGGCCGGAGGCTTTTTAATCAACACATCCCGCGGCCCGGTGGTCGATGAGACCGCCCTGTGCACAGCTTTGGAAAACCGGACGATTGCGGGGGCCGGGTTGGATGTCTATGAACATGAACCGGCTGTCACCCCGGGACTGCTCTCATTGGACAATGTTGTGCTGCTGCCGCATGCGGGCAGCGCCACCATTGAGACCCGCACCAAAATGGCCCGCATGGCCGCGGATAATCTACTGGCGGGGTTGGCCGGTAAGAAGCCGCCCAATTGTTTGAACTGGGATAGTCTTTATGATAAGTGATGCCCTGCCCGTGTGCGGGTGGTTAAGATCTGGTCCGGCTGGAAAATATATGCAAGATTTCTTCAAAGTAGTGGATATCCGTACGGTATATGGACACCTGCAGTCCTTTGCACCGGTGGACACGGAAGTGGTGGCCACGCACAGGTCGACGGGCCGGGTGCTCGCGGAACCAGTGCACGCCGCCGAAGACCTGCCGGGATTCTCCCGATCAACCATGGACGGCTATGCGGTCAGGGCCGCGTCCACATTCGGCAGTTCCGAGGCCAATCCGGCCTATTTGATGGTAATGGGGACGGTTCCCATGGGGACGATCCCCGCGATAACAGTGGGACCGGGTGAAGCGGTGAAAATTGCCACCGGCGGCATGCTGCCGACCGGGGCCGATGCAGTGGTCATGGTAGAACACACCGAAGAGGTCGATGACACTACCATCGAAGTATATAAAAGTGTCGCCCCGGGACAGCATGTCATCATGGCCGGTGAAGATTATCCCGCGGGGACTACCGTCCTGCGGGCCGGCCAGAAAATCCGGGCCCAGGAAACCGGTCTTCTGGCGGCCGTCGGCCGCGAATCCACAACCGTCTACCGGCAGCCGGTGATCACCATCATTTCTACCGGGGACGAGATCATCCCTACCACCCAGATACCCGGTCCGGGCCAGGTCCGCGATATCAACAGCTACTCGCTGGCCGGTATGGTAGCCGAAACAGGCTGCCGGCCCCTGCAACTGGGTATTGTCCAGGATAGCTTTGAGGACCTGCAACAGACCTGCCGCGCTGCGCTGGCCCAAAGTGACATGGTGATCCTGTCCGGGGGCAGTTCCGTGGGAACCCGCGATTTCACGATCCAGGTCATCAATTCCCTGCCGGAAAGTGAATTGCTGGTCCACGGCATCTCCATCAGTCCGGGAAAACCCACCATCCTGGCCAGTGTAGACGGTAAGCCCGTCTGGGGGCTGCCGGGCCACGTTGTTTCCGCTATGGTTGTTTTTGAAAAAATCGTAAAACCGTTCATCAACCGGATCCACGGCCTGGCAGATCCTTTTCCCCGCTCCAGGGGGATCCCGGCCCGACTGGCGCGCAATGTGCCATCTGCACAGGGTCGGGTTGATTTTATCCGGGTGCGGCTGGTCCAGGACAATGGCGCGCTGCTGGCAGAACCCTTGCTGGGCAAATCCGGCCTCATCAACACCATGGTACAGGCGGATGGCCTGATTGAAATAGACAGTGACACGGAAGGTCTGGACAAAGATGCACCTGTATCTGTAATGCTCATTTGATAGCAGGCGCCGCGCACCGCACCCCCGCCCGGCACCAAAGCACGACCTGCAAGGATAAAACCAATGGCCGTATCCCGACGAAACATTTATTTGCAGAAAAAATCACTTGCCGAGGCCCGCGCAGTTGTCGCCCGGCGGTTTGCCGATCTCACCATAGACGAAACCGAGACACTGCCCGTACCGGAGGCCATCGGCCGCACACTGGCCGCACCGGTCTTTGCCCGGTTGTCTTCGCCCGGCTTCCACGCCGCCGCCATGGACGGTATAGCGGTGCAGGCCGCCAGCACCTACGGTGCCTCCGAAACGCGTCCGGTTACCCTGGCCGTCGGCAGCCAGGCGCTATTCGTCAATACCGGCAATGTGCTCCCGGCCGGATATGATGCCGTCATCATGATCGAACAGGTGCAGCAAACCGGAGAAGCAGAAGTCACCATCGAAGCGCCCGCTTTTCCCTGGCAATATATCCGCAAAATGGGTGAAGACATTGTCGCCACCGAATTGCTGTTTTCCCAGAATCATACCATTACGCCCTACTGCGTGGGGGCTTTACTGGCCGGTGGCATTTTCTCCGTAGCCGTCCGTCGGCGGCCGCGGGTGCTGATTGTCCCCACCGGCCCGGAACTGATCGACTGGCAGACGACCGACACCGACGACCTGGCGCCGGGACAGATCCTGGAGACAAATTCGTTCATCCTGGGCGGCCTGATTGAAGCCTGCGGCGGCAGCTTTGAGCGCCATGCCATCGTATCGGACGACCACCGGGAAATCCGCGCCATCATTCAAAAGGCGGTCGCCGGTGATTTTGACCTGGTCCTGACCGTCGGCGGTTCCTCCGCCGGATCGGAAGACCATGCCCGGGCCGTGATCGCTGATCTCGGCGACATCCTGGTACACGGCGTCACCATTATGCCGGGCAAGCCGGTTATCGTGGGGTCTGTTGCGGGTACGCCCGTGTTTGGAATGCCCGGGTACCCGGTCTCCACCATCATCGCATTCGAGCAGTTCGTCGGTCCGCTGTTGTGCCATATGCTGGGAACCCTGTTTCCGGACAAACCGGTCGCCGACGTATTCCCCACCCGGAAACTGGCATCGAAACTGGGCGTGGAAGAATTTCTGCGGGTCAAACTCGGTACGGTGGGAGACCGCATCGTAGCCACTTCCCTGCCCCGGGGCGCCGGCAGTATTTCAACCCTGACGGAAGCGGACGGTATTATCCGCATACCCGACAATTCCGAAGGGGTCACCAGCGATCAGCCCGTCCAGGCCGAACTGCTGCGTCCGCGGGCCATGATCCGGGATACGATCGTAGTGGTGGGCAGCCATGACAACACCCTGGATATCCTGGCAGACCATATCCGCATCAAACATCCCGGTTTGACCCTCTCCTCCAGTCATGTGGGCAGCCTGGGCGGACTGATGGCCATTAAAAAGGGCGGCTGCCACCTGGCAGGATCACACCTGCTGGATACCGAAGACGGCACCTATAATGTCTCCTACGTGAAAAAATACCTGCCGGGCCGCGGTGTCCGCCTGGTCAACCTGGTATTTCGCGACCAGGGACTGATTGTTCCCAAGGACAACCCGAAGTCCATTCGCGACATCAGCGACCTGGCCCGGGATGACATCAGCATGATCAACCGGCAAGCGGGTTCCGGAACCCGGATTCTGCTGGACTATCGCCTGGGGCAGCTGGACATCGATCCGGACGGCCTGAACGGTTACGGCAATGAGGAATTCACCCACATGTCTATAGCCGCCGCCGTCCTGAGCGGGACCGCGGATGTCGGCCTGGGCATTTTTGCCGCTGCGCGGGCACTCGATCTGGACTTCGTCCCGGTTGTCACCGAGCAGTATGACCTGGTGATTCCGGATGAGTTCTTTGAATCGGTTCGCATCCAAACGCTCCTGGAAACCATCGTCACCCCCGCATTCAAAGACCGGGTGGAAGCACTGGGTGGCTACAACACCGATAAGACCGGAACGGTGACGATTATACCCGCAGCATGAAAAGCGGAAAAACCTGCCGCGTGCTCTGAATGGTACACAGGTCTATCTATCTTGTCATTCTGAGGAGTCCAGCGACGAAGAATCCCCTCCAATATAGACACACCCCTGGCCCGCAAGGGACTTTCCCGGCCGTCGTAGCTGCGCTACCATGGCGAAGTCGGCTCGCTACGCTCAGAGTCACACGAATAATGCAGCAGCGCTGTATTCGTCTTTGCAGGGACCATTGTTAAATGTAACCAGAAAGCTGAATTTCACGTTATGCCTTACCAGACCTTCGACCATACAGCTGACCTCGGGATCTTAGTCCAGGCCGAATCCCCCGTGGCCCTTTTCGAAGAGGCTGCCCGGGCACTGTCCGCCCAGAGCTGCGGTCCGCGGGCCTTCGCGGCCACCGGCGAGACCCGGATAAGCGTAACCGGCCGGGACTGGCCGGACCTGATGATCAACTGGCTGCGCGAACTGCTATACCTGGTGAATGGAAAAAGCCTGGTTTTCGGACCGGTTGGCATTCATAAGCTCAAAGAGTTCTCCCTGGATGCGGTCGTTCCGGTTGACAACGCCGGGTGTGCTCCGCATGATATGTTAAACGAGATCAAGGCTGTCACGTACCATCAACTCCAGGTGGAACCCAGTGATGACGGCTGGCAGGCCCGCATTATTTTCGATATTTAGAGGCTGTCTCAAAAATAGGATTTTTGCTCAAGGTCAAGGCGGCCGTGAGGTTCCTACCGGAGGAATACTCGAGTATTTCGAGGATGGGAACCGAGCGCCCAACGCCGAGATTGGGCCCAAAAGACATTTTTAAGATAGCCTCCGCTCCCGACAACCGAGAACCTGTTCATGGATATCAAGCAGCTGGACCCATACCGCTGGGAAATACCCCGCTCCGGACGCATGCGCGTTCCCGGCATCGTGTACTCATCTGCGGACCTGTTCAAGATTCCCGGCCAGGACCAGCCACTCAAACAGGTGGCCAATGTAGCCTCCCTGCCGGGCATTCTGAAGGCCTCTATGGCCATGCCCGACATGCATTGGGGGTATGGCTTTCCGATCGGCGGGGTGGCCGCCTTTGATTGGGATACCGGCGTGGTCAGTCCCGGGGGCGTCGGCTATGACATCAACTGCGGGGTGCGCTTGGCCGGCACCGCCCTGTTGGAGGCAGAAGTCCGCCCACGGCTCACGGACCTGGTCAACAGTCTTTATCGGGACATCCCCTGCGGGGTGGGATCTACCGGCGACGTCCGCCTTACGACCAGGGAAGAGAAAAGCGTCCTTACCCAGGGAAGCGCCTGGGCCGTAAAGCACGGATTCGGCGAGCAGGCGGATCTCGACCATACCGAAGACGGCGGCTGCCTGCCGGGCGCTGATCCGGAAAGCGTCAGCAAGCGCGCTCTGGAGCGCGGCCTGCGGCAACTCGGCACCCTGGGCAGCGGCAATCACTTTTTGGAAGTCGGTGTGGTGGACCGGATTTATGATGATACCATCGCCGCCGCGTTCGGACTTTTCCAGGACCAGGTCACGGTCATGCTGCATTCCGGCTCGCGGGGTTTTGGCTACCAGGTCTGCGACGATTCACTGGTCAGCATGTCGAAACATGCCCACAAAGCGGGGTTCGACCTGCCGGACCGGCAGTTGGCCTGCGCCGCGATTAAAAGCGCCGTCGGACAACGCTACCTGGGTGCCATGGCCTGTGCCGCCAATTATGCCTGGGCCAATCGCCAGATCATGCTGCACCTGGCCCGGGAAGTGTTTCAGAAGGTTTTCTCCATCGGTCCCCGCAACCTGGCCATGCAAATGGTTTACGACGTATGCCATAACATCGCTAAAAAAGAGCGGCACCAAATCCAGGGAAAGCAGCAATGGGTATGCGTCCACCGCAAAGGCGCCACCCGGGCTTTTCCACCGGGGCACGTGGCCCTGCCGGAAGATTATCGCCTGACCGGTCAGCCGGTTATTATTCCCGGGGACATGGGAACCGCTTCCTATGTTATGGCCGGCACCCCCCTGGCAATGGAGGAGACCTTTGGTTCCACCTGCCACGGGGCGGGCCGCGTGCTCAGCCGCAAAGCGGCCCGGAAAAAGAGCAAGGGCCGTGCCATCAACCGGGAGCTGGAAGACCGGGGCATCCTCGTCCGCTGGACGGGCCGGGCCACGCTGGCCGAGGAGATGCCGGAGGCCTACAAGGATATTGACAGTGTGATCGCCGCCGTGCATGGAGCCGGAATATCAAAAAAAATTGCGCGCTTACGACCAATTGCCGTCGTAAAGGGCTGATTGGCGGTTCGGCGCCGGGCTGCCCTGCGACCGTACATACCGGAACCAGAGGCCCCCTCGGGTGTGCGCTGCCTTTTGCCATCGTCAGGGCGACAGTACGAACACTGTCTTGGTATGGTAGTAGGGCCAGAATGGTTTGACGACCGCCTGATGGATCAAGATGAGGTCCAGGGAGGTGAACATCCGGCGCCACTGGTCAGTGCTGCGATAATTGTACGGGTTGCCGTAGCCGGGCTTGATACTCCCAATCGCGTCACAGCACTTGTTGACCGCTAGTTCGAATCGATTGCGCGGTGTGTCCTCTACCACGATAATTTTCTCGCGGCTCACGCGCGCCGCTTCACACAGGAGCGCCTCCTGATTGAGCGTGTGATGGAGAACAAAGATCAACAGGGTAACATCGAACTCCCGGTTGGCGAAGGGCAGGCGCCGACCGTCATAGACCGTGAACGGAAGGCCGGTCTCATTACAATCAAGCACATCCACAAGGCGGACGCGGCAATCTTTCAGGTGCGCCAGCCGCTCCCCGATCCGACCCGGGCCGGCTCCCTGGTCCAGTACCTTCCGCCCGTGAGCGATATGCTCCGCGACAAGGTTGTAACGCCAGTTCAGCAGCTTCGCATGGCGCCGCCGTTTCACTTTGGTTAGGGCTGCATCCATCCAGGGCAGCAGGAATGATCTGATCATTGGTATCGTCATCCGGGGTCTGGTTATCTCCAGTCAGTGAGTGCTTGTACCTTCAATTCGATCAGATTTCAATTTACGGATTATGGGAAGGAAATTATAATTGACGTTCGTCTATATTGGTAATTATACCCACATTGCGCTATAGTACCTGCTACAGGGTTGCCGACCGGATCTGCCCGTTCACGGCAACTTCGCTGACATCCTGCTAATAATGGTATCGTACACGGTATAGGAACAGATGAATCTCACGGAGGCGGTCTTACTTGGTATCGTACAGGGGGTAACGGAGTTTTTACCTGTCAGCAGTTCGGGGCACCTGGTCCTTTTTCAAAATTTGCTCGGACTGAGCGAACCGCTGCTGGCCTTTGACATCAGTGTGCATGTGGGCACCCTGTTTGCGGTCGTCATCTATTTTTGCAAAGACATCGTTGACATACTGAAAGCCCTGGTGAAGTGGTTCCAGGTTCTGCCGGATACTAAGGCGGCAGCTGATTTACTGGCCGGGGACCGGGAGATCAGGTTTGCCCTGCTCATCGTCACCGGCTCCATCCCCACGGCTATCCTGGGGCTGGTTTTCAAGGAAATTGCCGAAACGCTGTTTTCATCCATCACCATTGTCGGGGTCACCCTGATGATCACCGGAATGATCCTCTGGGGCACCCGGCGGCTCGGCGCAGCTGGTCATGGTGTCCGGCGTTTCACCGTTAAAAACAGCATGGTCATCGGCGTTGTCCAGGGGTTGGCGATTGTCCCGGGGATATCACGCTCAGGAGCGACCATTGCAGCCGGCCTATACCTGGGGCTCGATCGTGAAACCGCGGCCCGTTTCTCCTTCCTGCTCTCCATACCGGCGGTGGCGGGAGCCGGATTGCTGGGCACCGGAGACCTGGTCGGCCACGCCGGTTTGCCGTTGAAGATAATCGCCGCCGGCACACTGGCCTCGTGCCTGGTGGGCTATGCTTCTTTGAAATTGCTTGTCTGGATGGTCGGCCGGGGACGCCTGCACTATTTTGCACCTTACTGCGCGGTTTTGGGTTTGGCGGCCCTGGTCGTCAGCTGGTAGTTCGGATTATCGGCGACCGGTGGTACCAGTTTCAAACTTCATACCGATATGTTGAATTCAACATATGGGCAATCGATATCATAAGGGGTTTACCATGAATCACGAAATGTTCCGAGAATACGATATCCGCGGAATTGCGGGCCAGGACATGACCGCGGAGGATGTCCTCCTGATTGGCAGGGGTATCGGCACGTTCCTCATACGCAACGGGGCGCGGGCCATAACGGTGGGTCGCGATTGCCGGACATCTTCCGACGCCTACGCCCGGCAGTTGATTGCCGGACTGCGCGCCACCGGGTGTGATGTGACCGACATCGGCGTCTGCCCGACGCCGGTGCTCTATTTCTCCATTCAGCACCTGCAGATGGAAGGCGGCGTGATGGTTACCGCCAGCCACAACCCCGGGGAGTACAACGGTTTCAAGATGTGCCTCGGCCTGGGATCGATCCATGGCCGCCAGATCCAGGAAATTCTTGAAATCATAAAGGCGTCCGACTTCGCGGACGGGACCGGAGACCTTGCCGAAGCCGATGTGATCACCCCCTATACCGACTATGTAACCGGCAACATCGCGATCAGCCGGCCGCTGAAAGTAGGCGTCGATGCCGGGAACGGTACCGCCGGTGTGGTGGCCGTGCCGATATTGAAAAAGCTGGGATGTGAAGTACATGATCTGTATTGCGAAATGGACGGGACGTTTCCCAACCACGAGGCGGATCCAACGGTCCTGGAGAACATGCACGACCTGATCGAACTGGTCCGGGACGCAGATCTCGATATTGGCATCGGCTACGATGGTGATGGCGATCGGATCGGGATCGTGGATGAAAACGGCGAAATCATTTACGGCGACAAATTGCTGATCCTGTTTGCCCGCGAAATTTTGACGCGCAAACCCGGGGCCACATTTATCTCCGAAGTAAAATGTTCCCAGACCATGTATGACGACATCGAAAAGCACGGCGGGCGGGCCATCATGTGGAAAACCGGGCACTCGCTGATCAAAAAGAAGATGAAAGAGGAACAGGCTGAGTTGGCCGGTGAAATGAGTGGTCACATGTTCTTTGCCGATCGCTACTTCGGATTCGACGATGCCACCTACGCTTCCTGCCGCCTGCTCGAGATCCTGGCCGATTCCGGAGGCAACCTGTCCGCCCTGCTGGCCGATGTACCCCGCACGGTAAACACTCCGGAGATAAGGGTTGAATGTCCGGACAAGGTCAAATTCAAGGTAGTCGCAGCCGTGACCGAACACTTTCGCAAAGCGTACGATGTCATCGACATTGACGGCGTCCGGGTGCTCTTCGACGACGGCTGGGGCCTGGTCCGGGCTTCCAACACCCAGCCGGCCCTGGTGCTCCGTTTTGAGGCCTTAACAGAGAGCAGGCTGGCCGAAATTAGAAAGCTTGTGGAGTCTGTTTTGGAAGCGGTGAAAAAAACGATTGCCTAAGATCGAACATGAACGGCGCCACCCGGCAGAACCGGAATTTGAATTGAAAGGCTGAAATTGAATAGAGCCCTTACCTTTATAACCTTCCTGCTGGCCGTCGGTGCCCTTTGCCTGCCGCGGACCGGAGTCGCGGCCAGCGAACTGGTTGTCGGCACCAGCACCGGTTATCCGCCCTATTACTATATGGAAAATGGCACCCTAACCGGGGCCTGCATTGAAATCATCAGCCACACCGCACAATCATTGGGCCGCACGGCCGCCTACAAGCAGTATCCCTGGAAAAGAATGCTCTACAGTGGGAAAACCGGCCGCGTAGATGCGATCATGCCTCTTTTCAAAACACCGGAGCGCGAAAAGTTTCTGCTATTTCCGGATGCCGATCTCGTCCTGGAAGAGAATCATATTTCCACCCGGAAGGCCGCGCCCGTTCATTTTTCCGGCAAGCTGACGGATATCGCCCCCCATTCAGTCGGTGTCGTAACCGGTTACAGTTACGGTCGGGCGTTTGACACCGCCTCCTATCTTAATAAAATCGAGGCCCGCAACGACCTCAACCTCATGCAGATGTTTAAATATCGACGGTTTACGGTCGGTGTCGGCAACCACCATGTGGTGCGCTATTTCGCCAACCAGGTCGGTGGAGTCCACGACCTGGTGTTCCTGGACCCCCCGCTCACCCGGGCACCGCTCTACATCGCTTTTTCCCGAAAAAAAGGGCACGCCCAGCTTGCAGCTGAATTTTCAAAGGCCCTGCGGGACTTCAAGAGAACGCAAATCTATCGCAACATCGTGAAACGGTACGGTATGGTGCCCTGAAACCCGAATCAAAGTGAGGCCCGATGATATCCACCAGCCATAAGGCCATCCATCGCATGCTCGTATTCCGCATCTCCGTCGTCGGGCTTTTAATCGCCCTGGCCGCCGGCTTTGCCGTGTGGCAGATCGAAAAAGAAAAAATCGACCAGTCAATTCTCGTTAAGACCGAAAGTGGTTTCAAACGCCTGAACAATTTTATCCGGCACCTGCTGAATGAACCCGATAATCTGGACCGCCTTGAAATTGAAAAACAGGTGGCCAGCATCATGGCCCAGCGGGATTATCTGATAACCGGTCAGTATGTCTGGATCGGCATTTATGACCTCAAAGGCAAACCGGTGGCGCGGGTCCCGGATATCACCTACGAATATATCGAACAGGTGGAAACTATTACCGGCACCATCCAGTCGGATGCGGACCGATTCGGCAAGCTGGGCATCAACGTCATCGCATTGAACCAGATCCCGCATGTCCAGATTATGGCGCCCCTTTCCAATGAGCGTGGTGAACTGGCCGCTTACGGCGAAACGGTCTTCGCCATCGCACCGGAGACCATTACCGCCGTCGAAACCCGGGCCCTGCGGCTGGCCGCCGCCGCCATGGTTATCGTCCTTTTGACCACCGCCCTGCTCTACCCGGTGATCAACGCCCTGCTCAGCCGGGTAGCAGCCCTGTCGTCCAAACTCTTCGATGCCAACCTCGAAGTGCTTACGGCCCTGGGTAGCGCCATTGCCAAACGCGACAGCGATACCGATGCCCACAATTACCGGGTGACCATCATCTCGGTGAAACTGGCCGAAAACCTGGGCCTGTCCACCGACACCATCCAACGCCTGATCAAGGGCGCCTTTCTCCACGATGTGGGTAAAATCGGCATCGAGGATGGCATCCTGCACAAACCCGGACGCCTGACCGATGATGAATTCGCAGTCATGCAGAACCACGTTCCGCTGGGCCTGGATATTGTCAACAAGGCTGAATGGATCAAGGAAGGCGTGGATATCGTGGCTTACCACCACGAAAAATATGATGGCAGCGGCTACAACCAGGGTCTGACCGGCAAAGAGATTCCTGATACGGCCCGCATCTTTGCCATTGCAGACGTATTCGATGCGCTCACCTCCGCGCGACCTTATAAGGAGCCGTTTTCATTTGACAAAACAATGGATATCCTGCAGGCCGGGCGCGGCGGCCACTTCGACCCGGATTATATCGATGCCTTCGCGACCATATCCCGCGACCTGTACGATACCCATGCCGGCCGGGACGACGACGCTTTGAAATCGGAACTGGATGCCATCATAAAAAAATACTTCTACGCCTGATGGATTCATGCTAATATTTATAAGTACCTGAAGCTGCCCTTCACATATCAACTGCTCACCTGCGCGCCTGCGTACCAACAGTTCACCCGTGCCACATGCCTGTTTTATTGGTGGAGGACAAATGCCTGGAGATAGGACATCGCTGGGGGTCTGTCTGGGTGCATCTACCGTATCCCTCGTACAGGTGGGCCTGCCTGACTCCGGTCCAAACGCCGCCCCCTACATCATCGCGCATGCGCTCTACCCCCATGACGGCAATCCCAGCCGGACGCTTATCCGCGCACTGGAACCGCTCGACTTGTTTCGGTTCAACGGAATCGCGGCCACGGGCCGCAAATTCTGCCATTTCCTGAATCTCACGACCATTTCCGAACCGGAGGCGGTGGAAACCGCCTATCCCCATGTCAAACCTGCGGGTGTGCGCTGCCCGGCGATTGTTTCGGCCGGCGGAGAGACCTTCATGGTCTACGTACTCAATCGCCAGGGCCGGATCATTAACGTGTTGACCGGAAACAAATGCGCCTCCGGTACCGGAGAGTTCTTTCTCCAGCAACTGCGCCGGATGGATGCCTCCCTGGAGGAGGCCGCCCGGTGGGCCGGCACGGAAACCCCTTACGAAGTTTCGGGCAGATGTTCGGTATTCTGCAAATCGGACTGCACCCATGCCACCAATAAAGGGGTCCCCAAGTCCCGGGTAGCGGCCGGCCTTGGCCGCATGATGGCCAACAAGATCCTGGAGTTGCTCAAAAGGGTTGAACGCCGCAATATCATGCTGACCGGCGGCACCGCCCGCAACCGGATGATGATTGCATATCTCGACCGGGAAATCCCAGGGCTGATTGTTCCCGAGCAGGCCGCCTACATGGAAGCCTTGGGCGCCGCCTTATGGGCCCTGCACCATGAAACGCTTCCGTTTCCGGGTTTCGCGTCCCTGTTTGCCTCCCGCAGCGCGGCCTTTGACCGGCTGCCGCCGCTGGACGGGGCCGGTGATCAGGTAGAATTCAAATCTATGGACACCGGACGCCTCCAGCCGGGTGACGACTGCATATTGGGACTCGATGTCGGTTCGACCACCACCAAGGCCGTTCTGATGCGTACGGTGGACAACACCATTGCGGCATCCGTCTACCTGCGCACGGATGGTGATCCGGTCGGCGCTTCCCGCCGCTGCTATGCGGCCATCATGCAGCAGGTAAAGGAACAGATCGATCCAACCCGCTTTAGCGTGCACGGAATCGGGGTATGCGGCTCCGGCCGCCAGATTGCCGGTCTGCACGCATCCACCGACGGCGTTATCAATGAAATCATCGCCCATGCCGCAGCGGCCGTATATTTCGATCCCGAAGTGGACACCCTGTTTGAGATCGGCGGCCAGGACGCCAAATATACCTATATCACCAATGCCGTGCCCTCCGACTACGCCATGAACGAGGCCTGCAGCGCCGGTACCGGCTCCTTTCTGGAAGAATCGGCCCTGGAAACCCTGGGCTTGCCCATGGAGGATATCGCCGCCGTTGCCTTGCAAGGCCGCAGCCCGCCCAATTTCAACGACCAGTGTGCCGCGTTTATCGCCTCGGATATTAAAAACGCCATCCACGAGAGGGTTTCCCATGCCGACATTGTGGCCGGGCTGGTCTACTCGATCTGCATGAACTACACCAACCGGGTAAAAGGCAACCGCCCGGTCGGCCAAAAGGTATTCATGCAGGGCGGGGTCTGTTACAATCGCGCCGTTCCGCTGGCCATGGCCACCCTGGTGGGCAAACCGATAGTGGTGCCCCCGGAGCCGGGTCTCATGGGAGCCTTTGGCGCCGCCCTGGAAATCAAAGCCCGCATCGCCAAAGGCCAGCTGGCGGCCGGCCAATTCAACCTTACGGCCCTGGCCGAGCGTGAAATCACCTACGGCCGCACGTTCACCTGCAAAGGCGGTCCGGAAAGATGTGACCGCCGCTGCAGCATCGCCCGCCTTAGAATCAACGGCCAGCAATTGCCCTTCGGCGGGGCCTGCAACCGCTATGACAACCTGCGCCGGAACATCCGGATAGACGTAGGAAAACTGGACCTGGTGGGCTTGCGGCACCAACTTCTTTTTGAGGACTTCGCACCGCGGCCCGGGGCAATTCCCGCTGAAAAGTGGCGGGGGCGCATCGGGTTCAACCGCAGTTTTCTGGTAAACGCCTACTACCCGCTCTACGCCAATTTCTTCAGCGACCTCGGCTTCGAACCGGTACTGCCCGGCCGCTTGTCGCAAGCGGGGGTTGATCAGAAAAACGCCCCCTTCTGCTACCCGGCGGAACTGGCCCATGGTTTTTTTCACACCCTTCTGGAATCCGACCAGCCACCGGAATTTCTCTTTCTGCCGCACTTTAAATCGATTCCCAAACAGGACGGCAGCCAGGGTGCGCTGGTCTGCCCGTTTGTCCAGGGTGAAACCTTTTACCTGCGGGCCGCCTTTCGAAAGCAGATCGACCGTCTTGCCGGCCGGGGCACCCGCCTGCTGACGCCCCTGATCGACCTGGAGCGCGGTATCGAAGAAGCCCGCACCCCGTTGATTGCATCGGCCCTGCTCATGGGTGTCAAACGCCCGGCCGCAGAAAAGGCCTTTGCCCATGCGCTTGAAAAACAACGGGCGTGCCAGCGGGCCATGCAGCGCATCGGCCGGGAAGCCATCGCGCACCTTGAAACCGATCCCGAAAAAATGGCTGTGGTCCTCTGCGGACGGCCCTATAACGCCTTTGCCGGCGAAGCCAACATGGGTATCCCCCATAAAATCGCTTCGCGCAACGTTATGGTCATCCCCCTGGATTTTCTGCCCATAGAGGATCAGCGGGCGAAGCGGCATATGTACTGGGGCATGGGACAGATGATGCTCAAAGCGGGCCGCCTGGTGGCCCGGCACCCCCAGTTGTTCACTATTTTCATAACCAATTTTTCCTGTGGGCCCGACTCATTCATCATCGGCTATTTTAGAGATATCATGGGGAAAAAGCCGTCGCTGACGCTCGAACTCGACAACCACACCGCGGATGCCGGTCTCGAGACCCGGATTGAAGCCTTCTTCGATGTGGTGGCCGCCTACCGACAGATCACCCGCCGCGGCCGAATCGAACCGTCCGGAAACGGATTTGTCCCCGCCCGCATACTCAACAAGGGACGCATCCCCATAGTGGCAACCTCCTCCGGTGAACAACTACCCATGAACCACCCCCGGGTAACGCTGCTGTTGCCATCCATGGGCGGTATATCATCCGAATCCCTGGCCGCCGTATTCCGGAGCGGCGGTTACAACGCCCGGGCCCATAAACCGGCGGATGAAAACGTACTGAAGCTGGGCCGGGGCAACACCTCCTGCAAAGAATGCCTGCCGCTTATCCTGACAACCGGCACCCTGCTGAACTACATCCACAACGGCCGGCGCGAAGATGAAGTGGTGATCTTCTTCATGCCGTCGGGAACCGGTCCGTGCCGGTTCGGACAATACTTGATCTTCATGGAAGACCTGGTCAAAAGACTTCAGCTGGCGGATGTCGCCCTGTTTTCGTTGAATGAGGACAGCGCCTACACTGACCTGGGCAATGATTTTCACAAAAAAGGCTGGTGGGCGGTCGTCGTTTCCGACGTGCTGGAAGACATTCGCGCCATGCTCCTGACCAACGCCGGCGACCAGGATGCGGCGTTGGATATTTTTAATGGCGAGGTTGCGAAAACCCTGACCGCCCTTGAGAAAGGATCATTCCCCCAGATTGAAAGCCAGCTGCGCCGCACCGCAGAGCGCCTCGCCCGCATCAGTTTGAAACGGCCGGTGGCGGAGGTCCCGGTCATCCTGCTGACCGGGGAAATATTTGTCCGCCGGGATGCGCTTTCGCGCCAGAGTATAACCGAGAAACTCGCCGCAAAAGGTTTTGCGACCATTTGTTCACCCATTGCCGAATGGCTGCACTACATCGACTACCTGGACGATCACATCAACAACCCTTCCGGAATATCACTGATGGCACGCATCGGTCAGAAATTGCGCCGCAACGCCATGCATAAATATGAAAGACGGATTAAATCAGTCCTGGCCGCTTCGGGTTTGGTGCACCCGGCGCCCGTCCAGGTGGAGACGGTTATCGCCAAAGCCGCCCCGCATATTTCGCCCCAGCTAACCGGCGAAGCCATCCTGACGGTCGGCAGTTCACTTTCCGAGGTCGTCACCGATGTCTGCGGCGTGATAGCCATCGGCCCCTTCGGCTGCATGCCCAACCGTCTTTCGGAGGCTATCCTGAGCGATGTGATGACCCCGGCCTGCAAATTGGCTGCTGAGCCGCACGACCAGAAATTGAGATCCACTTTGGCGGCGATAGAAGACCTGCCGTTTTTATCGATAGAAAGCGACGGCTCCCCTTTCCCTCAGCTGGTCACCGCCAAGCTGGAGGCCTTTTGCCTGCGGGCCCAGAGACTTCACGACCGGATAAGAGAAGTTGCCTGAATCAATAGAATATACACTCAAGCACGCTGACGGCCAGGGAATCGATACCCTCCACCAGGCCGATTTGATTATTCTGGGGTGTATCCCGTACCTCTAAGACGCCCACCAGCCTTTATCTATCCTGCAACAGTGGTCTGAAGGTCGCCAATCTGCCAATCCTGCTGAATACGGAACCGCCGGAAGAAGTCTTTAAAGTCAATGTGCGCAAGGTCGGATTTACCATCACACCCGAAAAGGTAGCCCGTATAAGGATCCAGCGCCGCATTGTGCCCGGGCCTTCGGATTACACAGACCTGAAAGTAATCCGCAAAGAACTCCTGTCCTGCCAGAAAATTTACCGCCGCATGCCCGGCCTGAGGGTTTTTGATGTGACCAACCGCTCGATTGAGGAAATTGCCGATAAAATTTCCGCCGGCTGATCTGCGCCGGCGTTTCCCGGGTCTGGATATAAAAGGATGACGGTAATTAGACCCCCTGATTGACAATTGTGACCGTAGCCGCTATTTATATAGAATTGTTGGCGTTCCGCCGAATATTCAAAAACATTACAATGAGAGCTCTACTTCTCGCACCTGTTCCGGAAAACACCCATCTATAAAGAAGTGGGCCTCATTAGCCGTATGATACGAGCCTTCGTAGCCAGTGTGTTCCAATACAAGTTACACCAGGCCTCACCGACAGGGATGATAAAATGAGTGCAGACAATCCGAAAAATACTGATAAAGGCACCGCTGAAAAAAAGAAGGGTGGATTGATACGGGCCGACATGGTTGGCAGTCTCGATCGCGATGAGGATTCTGTCGTCGACTGGGCAGATGATGAGCCGGAGCCTTCCGCGGCCGTGCCGGAAGATACCACGGAGACCGGGACTGAAGAAACCAAAGCGCCGCCGGCTGAATCGGTTTCCGAATCACCGCCACCGGAACCAGAGCCGGAGACCCCGCCGGAGTTCCCCGCAGAGGCACCCGATGAGGCTGTCGCGGAAGAAGCCGAACCCCAAGTGCCTGCAAAGCAACCACCGCTAAAAGCGGATGCCGTGCCCCAGCCGAAAAAAGACATCGCCACGCCAACGGATCCGGCGGACCCACCCAAACCCGCTGAAGTTAAGCCCCCGGAACCGCCGCCCGCGCATAGACCATCCGCCCGGGAGGCAGACCCTGATAAAGGCTTCGAAAAGCACATGCGGCCGGTGCCGCCCCGGTCAGCGCCGCAAACAAGAAAGCCGCTTACCGGCCGGATTTTGCTATGGGGGGCCGTGCTTATTATCGTGGTTTTCACGGTCGGCTATTTTGTCTCTTACGAACCCGCAACACCGGCACCGCGAACTGCCGAAACCGGCCAACTGTTCCATAAAATACCCCCCGTGCCATCTTCCGTGGCGCGCGGGCCCGTGCCCAAACAACCGGTTCCAGCATTGCCCCCGAGAGTACCTGCCAAAGCAACTGCGGCACCGGCAAGCCCCGTACCCCGGCCAACACCTGAGCCTGCCAAGAAACCCATTGCACCCAAAGCACCCGCGCCCCGGCAAGCCGCTGTCTCCAAACCCAAAGCAACTGCGCCGGTTAAAGCCTATGTCCCCCGCAAGTATCCGTATGCCATCCATATGGCCTCGTTCCAATCGGCTGAAACTGCCCGGGAAAAACTTTCAGATTATCGCCGGGGGTTCCAGGCTTATCTGGTCCGCACGGATTTGGGAAAAAAAGGGGTCTGGTACCGCCTCTTTTTAGGGCACTTTCCCAGTGCCACGGCCTCCCTGGATGCCATCAAGAAGTATCGCCTCAAAGGGGCATTGGTCGCCCGGAACCGGTTTGCCTGCCTGGTCGGCGCCTATACCACGACCGCCGCAGCCGACCGGACCGCCCAACAACTTAGCGACAAAGGCTTTCTGCCCTATACCGTCACCATCGCCAACGTGTACTATCTCTTCGTGGGTGCCCACCCCACTGCAGACGCCGCCCGCGCATTGTTAATGGATCTGGCGGCCAATGGATTTTCAAGTGATTTAATCGAAAGATAGAATAAAGATCACGTGGAAAGCTGGTGGGCCTTTAAAGTCAGACCTTGATGGAGAGCAGGTGTTGGGAGAATCTTTGCAAGCACCCAACAAAGCTATCTGCCGCAGCTTAAGCACAGCCTGAAGTCTGGGCCCATCAAGCGTCGCCTGATGGTTATGCCCGCCAAGCAGACTTTTCTGAGATGGTTTCTAAAGGGCCAATTCCCCCTGCGCAAATAACACCGCCCGACCCGCCAGGGACACCCGCTCACCCCGGTCTTCGCAAAACAGTTCGCCACCTCGGGCGGATACCTGCAGGGCATGCAGTTTCCTTTTTGCAAGCCGCGTCGACCAATAAGGAACCAGGGTGCAGTGGGCACTCCCGGTCACCGGATCTTCGGGGATACCGGCGTTGGGAGCAAAGAACCGGGAGACGAAATCCACCTCTTCACCGGGAGCGGTCACGATGACGGCAAACGCGTCTTTGATCCTTTCCAGGGCGGCAAAGTTGGGCGCCATGGTCCGAACCTCCGCTTCAGTTGCAAACACGGCCATAATATCCCGGGCGCCGTAGACTTCTGCCGGGGCAGCGCCCAGGGCTTCAGCCAGTCCGGCCACGGACCCGGCTGGGTCGGCCGGACGGGCGGGGAAATCCATCACCAGGAGATCTGCGTCTCTACCTACCCGCAGTTCCCCGCTGGCGGTCTGAAAACGGACGGTCGGAAGATCCGGTTCCAGGAATGTAAAAATCACATAGGCACTGGCCAGGGTAGCATGCCCGCAAAGATCGATCTCCAGGGCGGGCGTAAACCAGCGCAAATCATAGTCCGCTCCGCTGCCCACCAGAAAAGCGGTTTCCGAAAGGTTGTTTTCCGCGGCGATGGCCTGCATTGTTTCATCTTCCGGCCATTGGTCCAGCAGGCAGACGGCCGCGGGATTGCCGCCGAATACGTGATCTGTAAATGCATCGACTTGATAGAAAGGAATTTTCATCCTACGGCACCTCTATACGACAACACGATCGCAATTGGTAATATTAGAAGCTATCTCAAAAAACGTATTTTGGTTCAAAATGACGCGAAGCTAATGCCTAACGTGGTGCAAGGCGGCCGCGAGGTTCAACCCGGAGGAATACTGGAGTATTTTGAGGACTTGAACCGAGCGCCCAACGCCGAGTTTGGGCTAAAAGACTTTTTTAAGATGGCTTATAGACGTTATGTGGGAGCGGCATCTTGCCGCGAACAAGGTGATTCATTGAAACACTTATCGCGGCAAGATGCCGCTCCCACGACCATATCCAATCAAATTCAGAATTCAATCTGGAATTGAAAACACGATGCCCTATGTCGGAAGGTAGTCCTCACGCACCGGTGAAAAAACTTCCACCACGACCGAATCTTCCAGCACCTCAACCCCGTGTTCTACATCCGCGGGAATGCACCAGGTGTCACCGGGGTCGCATTCAAAGCGCTCGGAACCGATGGTAAACCGCATTTTACCGCTGACCATAAAACCGGTTTGCTCATATATATGGCCATGCATGGGAATGGCGGCGCCTTTTTGCAAATGAAATTGCGCCAGCATGGTCTTCTCTCCATGGGCCAGGGTTTTCATCTCGACACCTTCTAAAAGTTCCCGGTAGCCGGTATCCGCTTTCTTCGTAAACATTGGTTACACCCCCAGGTAATCCGTTAGCTGTTCCTGAGCACCTTGCACGCAGCGGCGCCCGGCCGCAATCGATTCCGCGCTCTTGTCGAACTCCAGCAACCCCACGTCGCCCAGCCTGGGCACCAGCATGACATCCGGCGGGTCCCCGGCCATGCGGCTGCGGGTGATGCGGTCTTGCATGATATCGATAAAGCTGGCCAGCACATCAAACATGCCCGGGCGTTCGGGCTCCTCTTTTGAAAATGCCGCCAGCACGGAGTTGGACTCGAACCGCGCCGCCAGTTTCTCTAGCAGGGAGGCTTCGGTATTGACCGCCGGAGGGTCTTCCAGCTGCGCTGCGGTAAAATGCTTTTTTACCAGATCGCCATTCAGGTTGACCGCTATCACCACGTGGGCCCCCAGCGCCCGACAGACAGACACCGGTACCGGGTTCACCAGGCCACCGTCCAGAAGCCACTGGTCGTCGTACTGCACCGGCGTCAATAAAACGGGCAGCGTGATGGATGCCCGGACCGCCTTGATCACCGACCCGCTTCTAAACCAGACTTCCTGGCCGGTCTCCATGTCGGTCGCCACCGTGGCAAACGGCAGGGGCAGGTCTTCGATCACGGGATCTCCCAGGTGCGTTTCGAGAAAACCGGTCAGGTGTTTACCTTCGATGAAACCGCCGCCGGCAATGAAACTGATGTCCATCATTTTGGCGATGCTCCATTTATCCAGCTGCCCGACCCACGCTTCAAGCTCATCCAGTTTGCCGCAGACATAAAAGGCACCGACAATGGCCCCGATGGAGGTCCCGCACACGATGTCGGGCTTGATGCCCTGCTGTTCCAGTTCGCGGATCACCCCGATGTGCGACATGCCCCGGGCCGATCCGCTGCCCAGGGCCAAACCGATTTTTCTGGTTGCCGATTTTGTCATTTTCCCTCTTTTCAAAGCCAGGCATGCATTATGCGGCCGGCTTGATTAACTCCTTCAGACTGCGAATTTCCCCGGCGCCTGCCAGGCGCCCTTCCCGGCCGTCCGGGTTGAACCAGAGGCCGTGCAGGCCGGCGACGAGAGCCCCGGCAATGTCCGTTTCCAGGCTGTCGCCCACCATCACGGTTTTTCGCGGGTCGGCCCCGATCCGGGCAAGCAGGCTTTCAAAAAAAGCCGCGGACGGCTTGCAGCAGCCCAGGTTGTCAAAACAGAACACGCCATCCAGATGCTCGGCCAGCCCCACTCTTTCCAGAGCCCTGACAATGTCTTGCTCTTTCGAGTCCTGGGCATTCGTGGCCAGGTAGCAGCCGGCCTGCCGATGGAGAACAGCCAGCGTTTCAAGGGCGCCCGGCACGGCCGCCACCTTTTCCCAGAGATACATGGGGCCCTGGGCCTCCGGAAAATCAACCATCAAGGTATCGCCCCAGTCGAAGATGTAGTGTTTAAATCTCATGCGGACCTTTCCAGCAATCATGAACTGAGTGCTGCTGGTGTAAACCGAATCTATGCGATCTAAGACAACAGCGTCAAGCAGTTTACACACGTATCGATTAGCATCTATTTACGGGCAGCGAAGATAAGCCCGGGCACGATAAGCCCGATACCTGCCAGGTGATACCAGTGAAGATTTTCGCCGAGGAAAATGATTGAGAGGATACTGCCGAAAACCGGCATCAGGTATAGAAACATCCCGCCCCGGTTGGCCCCCAACTGCTCAATCCCGCGGTTGAAACAAAAATAGGATACGATGGAAGGAAACAGGGCCACGTAGCCGACAGCGAGGATCGTGGTGCGGTTGATATCGATCGGGCGCCCGGAAACTGTTTCCCAGAGATAGAGCGGCAGCAGCAAAAGGGTCCCAAGGGTAAAGGTGGCGGCCATCAAGGACAAATCATGGACCGGGGGCCGCAAACGCAGGAGGGCCGAATATCCGGCATAAAGAACCACCGCTACAAAGATATAAATATCTCCGTAGTTGAAGGACAAACGCAGCAACACGCCCGGATCGCCCTTGGTAATGATGACGACAGCCCCCGCCAGGCAGATCAGCAACCCTGCGGCTTGGCCGGGCGTGACTTTCTCCTTGAAGATCAAAAAGGATAACCACACGATAAATACCGGCATCATGGCCTGCAGCAAAAAGGAATTGATGGCCGTGGTCCACTGCAGGCCGGAATACAAAAGGGCGTTGAAGGCCGCAATCCCGATCGCGGAGAGCAGCAGCAGGATTGGGCCGCTGCGCCGGATGACCGCCCAGTCCTGTTTCACATGACGCCTGGAAATCGCCAGTATAATGACCGTGGCAAGCAGCCAGCGCCAGAAAGCAAATGCCAGGGGCGGGATAGCGTCCCTTACGGCCCGCCCTACCACGGTGTTGCTGGCCCAGAGCAAAATGGCGAGGGTGAGCAACAGGTAAGGTGCTCCCGGACTGGTGAATAAACGTCGCATCACAGTCGCCCCCTTCGGATCCACGGTGATGCAAATGACCTTGCGACTGTAGCTGGAAAGCCGGATTTATGCCTGCGGCTGATCAATGCGCCTCCCATGGTGCCTGGGTAATGATCTCAAGGCAGGTTGGGGCATTACTCATTTTGCTCCTTGGTCGGGTTTTGGGCCCTGAGAAGGGCCTGAGGCGGGTTAGGCCGGACCATTGGAACCGATCCCGGACTTGCGCCTGGGGATGCCGCTGCGTCTATCCGGGTTGACCCTGCGTTCAGGGGCCATAACGGTTGCAAGTTTGACTCTGCGCTCTCTTCCGGTGCGTCGATCGCGGCCGCTTCTTCTTTCAGTTCGCATCAGTCACCTCGGTGCCGGAACGGTATGCCGGTTGTTGGTAAGTTTGCCGGCCGGGCCTGATGATTGTATTTGAAGTTTTACTAAATATACCATAAGTTAGGTCGTCAGCAAACCCCCGAAATAAAAAGTTCACGCCCAACAACTTAAAATAATTAATTTTTTGGTAAAGCACGCGCTGTGCACAAGGAGCTGATATGTACGACTTTATGCTGACCGCCGCCGAACAGACCGTAAAGCGGGAAGCCCGCGAATTTGTCAACAAGCAAATAAGCAGCGATTTTCTCAGAAAGATGGACCGGGACGAAATCGTTTATCCCCGTGAGTTCGTTGAATCGATCGCCAGGCACAATTTGCGGCCCATCCGTTTTCCCGAAAAATGGGGCGGCCGCAACTTGAGTTGGGTGGCCGAAGTAGCGGCCACGGAGGAGATCGGCTGCCTGGGCATGGCCCTGGGCTGCGCTTACGTAATGCTGTCCATTGTGGGCGAAGCCCTCAACATGTTCGGCAGTGACTTTCTGAAGGAAAAATACCTAAAGCCCTACCTGGAAGGTAAACTGGTGGCGGCCGAGGCCCTGACCGAACCACGGGGCGGTTCCGATTTTTTCGGGGCCACCACCCGGGCCGACCTGAAAGGTGACCATTTCATCGTCAACGGCCAGAAACGGTTTGTGGTCGGGGCCGAAGGCGCCGATTTTTTCGTGGTCTACTGCCGGACCAATTTCGAACCCAATGCCCATAAATACGGTAAGTTGAGCCTGCTGGTCATCGAAAAAGGACCCGGCGTGGAGACCGAGTATCTCTATGGCCTGATGGGCTGCCGGGGCGGCGGTACCGGCCGCCTGGTGTTCCGGGATGTAGAGGTGCCCCGCGAAAACCTGATTGGCGAACTGCACGGCGGCGCATTGTGCTTCAACCAGATGATGATCCCCGAACGGCTTACCTCGGCCGCCGGCTGCCTCGGCGTCTGGGGGGCTCTCGACCTCGCGGTGCGCTATTCCGACAAACGCCGGGCCTTCGGCCGGGAGATCCGTAAGTTCCAGGCCGTCAATACCCTGGTGGCCGATTCGATAACAGAGCTGGATGCCGCCCGGGCCCTCACCTATATGGCGGCCCGGGCAGTGGATGAGGGCTATTCCCATGCCCGGCGCCTGGTCAGCGAGGCTAAGCGTTTCGCCACGGAAGCGGCCTGGAAGGTGGTCAACAATGCCATGCAGATCATGGGGGGCGTCGGCTACACGGATGTGTACCCCATTGAGCGCGCCTTGCGGGATATCCGCCTGTCCATGATCTGGACCGGAACCAGCCAGATCATGAACCTGCTGATCCAGCACGAATACTACGATCAGGTGCTGAGCCCCGCTTACGACCGCCGCCGGATGGAGAAAGATGCCATGCACCCGGACGAAAGCGAACGCTGTTTCACGGATGAAGATATGTGGGCGGTGCACGACACGCCGCAGAAGGCTTAGATCCGGAACGGCCGCATCAGGTGCGGCCAGACCCGCCTGATCTGCAATTCGGTCACCATATTCCGCACCATTGAAAACACACCACCCGCCAAAACCATGATGCGCTGGCCCGCATCTGCAAATGCCCCTGTTTGTGGTTGATTTATGTGCCTTTTTGTGCTGGTTTACGCCTCAGTTTGAAGAATCTCAGGACTGGAAGGAACACACTGATGGAAGATACGGCAACCAGCCATGGACTGTGGGCGGCGACTGCAGGGCCGCAACCAGAATTAGACACCTTGTAAGGACGTCACACCACCGATGTCGCTGTCATCGGTGGCGGATATACCGGCCTGTCTGCAGCCCTGCACCTTGCCGAAGCCGGCCAACAGGTCACCCTGCTGGAGGCCCGGGACATCGGTTATGGCGGGGCCGGTCGCAATGTGGGCCTGGTCAATGCCGGCCTGTGGCTAATGCCTGAAGACCTGCTGAAATTAGCCGGGGCGGAATACGGTGAAAAACTGCTGCATGTGCTGGGCAACTCTCCCGACCTGGTGTACGGACTGATCGAGGAGCATCAAATTGATTGTGAAGCCTTACGCAACGCAACCTTGCATTGCGCCGATTCGAAAAGCGGCCTGAAAGCATTGCAGCAGCGGGAAAACCAGTGGCAAAAACGCGGAGCCCCGGTTAAACTCCTGGACCCCGCGGAAACCGCCGTCCGAACCGGTAGCCAGTGCTTTTACGGCGCCTTGCAGGATGCGCGGGCCGGCACGATTCAACCGCTGGCGTATGCCTACGGCCTGGCAAACGCTGCAATCAACAAAGGCGCGCAACTGTTTAAAAATTCACCGGTTACCAAACATGCGCAAGACGGTAAAAACTACCGGCTGACCACACCGCAGGGCACCCTGACAGCCAAAGCGGTCATCGTGGCGGTGCACGCCTATCCCGGATTTGCTTTTCAGTCTATCAAGAAATCCATGTTCTGGATGAACTTCTTCCAGTTTGCCACCCCGCCCCTGACCGGCGCAGCCGACCGGACCGTATTGCCGGAGCACCAGGGTGCCTGGGATACGAACCTGATTCTCTCTTCCTACCGCCGCGACGCTGCCGGCCGACTGATCGTGGGGAGCCTGGGTACGGTCAACGACTTTGCCTACAGCCTGCACGCAGCCTGGGTCAAACGGACGATCAAGAAAACTTTTCCGCAGGTAGGTGATGTGCCGCTGGAATACGGTTGGCACGGCACCTTTGCCATGAACCATAACCACCTTCCCCGTTTCCATATCCTGGACGACAACATGGTCCTGATTACAAGTTTCAACGGAAGGGGGATCGGTCCCGGCACTGTCTTCGGCAAATTGCTGGCCGGCTATGTAATGGATCGCAATGTAGAGAAAATTCCGCTGCCGGCGTTGAAGCCGGCAACGATCAAGACCCGGCTATTTTGGGAACTCTTCTACGAAACCGGCGCCCGGTTGTACCATTTCGTACAGAGAAGAATCTAGTGGTAAAATCCGGAATACGAAGCACTAAACTCGGAATGTTCTCAAGGCGAACGCCGCAAACAAATTCGAAATTCAAATGCCAAAATGACAGAAACAGATGCTTGCAAGTCGCACTTAATGATTCTGTTGGAACTTTTTGGTCATTCGGATTTGCTTTTTATTCGAATTTCGATATTCGGATTTCGAATTTAAAACTAACCTGTGAGGTGTAGAGATAGTATGCAAACACCAATAGATCCGGACATCGTTAAGAAATTCATTGCGGCCTCGGGACTGAAGTCGGTCGGGTTGGCTTCCATTCGCGAACTGAACCGGCTGGTAACCAACATCGAAGTAGCCAGCGGGGTTTCTTTCATCCGCATGGAAATGGGCATCCCGGGTTTCGATCCCCCCGAGATTGCCGTGGCGGGCGAAATCGAAGCCTTGCAGCAGGGGGTGGGCTCCCAATACCCCCCCCTTTGACGGCATCCCGGAGCTCAAAACCGGCATTGTCTCTTTTGTAAAGAAGTTCCTGAATATCGACGTCGCTCCGGAAGGCTGTCTGCCCACGGTAGGCTCCATGCAGGGCTGTTACCTGGCCATGATGGTGGCCGGCCGGCGTTTCAAAAACCGTAACAAGATCCTGTTTATCGATCCCGGCTTTCCGGTCAATAAACTTCAGTCCCGGGTTCTCGGACTGCCCTACGAAAGCTTTGACGTGTACGATTTCAGGGGTGACCGGCTGGAGGACCAGCTACGGTCCTATTTTGACCAGGGCGACATTGCGGCGGTTCTCTACTCCAATCCCAACAACCCGTCCTGGATCTGTTTCACAGACAAAGAACTGGCAATCATCGGCCGGCTGTGCACCCAGTATGATGTCGTTGCCCTGGAAGACCTGGCCTATTTCGGAATGGACTTTCGGAAAGACTATTCCCAACCCGGTCGGCCGCCCTATATCCCCTCGGTGGCCAACCACACCGCAAACTATATTCTCCTCATTTCCAGTTCCAAATCTTTCAGTCTGGCCGGCCAGCGCATCGGCATGACCGCCATATCACCGGTGCTGTTCAATTCCGAAGGCGACAACCTGGAACCGTGGTTCGGCAGCAATCGTTTCGGCTATGCCTATATTTTCGGCGGCATGTACGCCCTCAGCTCCGGGGTATGCCACAGTGCCCAGCACGGCCTGGCCCGCCTGCTCGAGGCCGTGAACAGCGGGCAGTATAACTTTGTGGAAGCGGTCCAGGAATATGGCGAGCGGGCCCGGGAGATGAAGAAGCTGTTTACCGACAATGGCTTTAAGATCGTCTATGACCTGGATGAAGACGAGCCCCTGGCCGACGGGTTTTACTTCACCGTGGCCTATCCCGGTTTTTCCGGGGTGGAGCTTGTGGAGGAACTGCTCTACTACGGGATCAGCGGCATCTCCCTGGCCACCACGGGCAGCAAACGGGTATAGGGCATCCGGGCCTGCGTGTCGCTCACCGCTAAAAACCGTTTCCCGGAATTAGAGTCGCGGCTGAAGGCCTTCAACCAGGCGCATGGCCGGTAACGACATTTTTTGGCGGAGATGTAGATAACAGTCTTCATCACCCGCTCGATTCCGCCGCATAAGGTTACCGGGCTACCCGTCAAGCGCCTCACGCACTGCCAGGGCAATCTTTTCGAGTGTATAGGGTTTCTTGATGTAAGCGCCGGCACCCATCCGCTGAGCTTCGCGCACACGCTTAGATTCTGAAAAGCCACTGGCAATAACCGCCTTGTGTTGGGGGCGCTGTTCCAGAATACGGCGATATGTTTCACAGCCATCCATCCCTGGGTCCATGATCATGGCCAAAACCACGATGTCCACCTCATTTTCCTTCAGGTAGTCAAGCGCGGCTTCACCCGACGGTACGGCAGTGACGGCATATCCCAACTTGCCCAGCATCGCCTTGGCGATCTCGCGTTGTTCAGCCATATCGTCAACCACCAAAACCTTTTCGGTACCATGCAGATTTTCAAAAAGGACTGGGCTTTCCGTTACCATGGCAGGCTGCCGATTAGCCGGCAGATAAAGCGTAAACGTTGTGCCGTAGCCCTCTTTACTTTCAATATCGATATAGCCGTCGGCGTCCTTTATCGTAGACCAGACGACGGTCATACCAAGACCGGTCCCGCTGCGCCCCAATTGTTTTTTAGTGTAGAACGGCTCGAAAATACGTTCGAGGTCTTGCTCTGCAATGCCAACCCCGCTGTCATACACTTGAATGGTCACATAGTCCCCGGCGACAATCGTTTCATGCCTGCTTAGCGGCTGGCCCAGAGATCGATTCTGGGTCTTGATAGCCACCTCCCCTTTCACCAGCAGGGCTTCTGCGGCATTGGAGGTTAGGTTCATAATTGCTTTCAATAAATGAACAGGTGACACAAGCACCTTCAAAAGATCGGCTGCTAGATCGACAGTGAAGCGCACGTTCGGATGTTGCTGTTCAAGTCCTGCAAATTCGGGAGAGACGAGATATTCGGAAATCAAATCGTTGGGGTTGACAACTTCCTTATGGATCACCCCCCGTCTTGCCAGGGCCAGGAGATCCTGGACCATGGCAGCCGCCTTTTCGCCCGACTTTTTTATCGTCAGGATCGGCTGCCGCAGAGGGCTCTCATCGTTCAGGTCCAGAAGCAGCAGATCTGGATAGCTGACCAGACCGCTGAGAATGTTGTTCAGGTCGTGGGCAACGCCGGCGGCCATGCTGCCGATGGCCTCCATCTTTTCCGCCTGTTTTAATTGATCTGCCAGACGGCTCCGCTCTGCTTCGGAGTACCGGCGTTCTTTGATTTCAAGACCCAATTCCTGGTTGGCAGCTTCAAGTTCAATGGTGCGCGCCCGGACCCGCTGTTCCAGGTCCAAATTGGCAACCTGCACTTTTTCGCGTTCATCCGCAAGAAGGTAGACCAGGTAGAAATCCCGTCGCGCATATAGTTCGATGAAATAGCAGGCCAGCATGCCGATCAGGTTGGCGCTGATAAAGAAAAAGTTGTTGTTGAGCAGAACTGGCACGGGTGTTTTGGCAATGCCAATAGCGGCAATCTCATAGAGGATGACCAGGCACCACGCGCCCAGCGAGGCCCAGATGAATTGAGCCCGCACGAATGTGTAGCCGAACATAAACGCCAGTATCAATCCGGCATAGTAGGAATAGTTGATGGGCGGTGGGGCTATGAGTATCATTGCAATAATGCCGCTTCCGCTGATCACAATCAGCCCACTGAGAATCGGTTGGATCATATTTTGAACTGTCTGAAATCGCAAAACAATTGCAGTTAAGATCAAGACCGGGCAGACAAATGCATATCTAATTGTCCAAAACAAATACTTTTCACCGGGTACCAGCAGATAGTCTAGTATGCCGAAAATAGCATAAAGAATCGCGGCCAGAATAAGAACGAGCCGAATATGGGGGATAGACTGGTCCAGATAGTCCTTTTGAAACAGGCGCTCGAGGTGGGATAGAGGCCCAGAAAATCTCAGGGTAACCGGATTGAGATGCATGGCCTTGAGGCGCGGCCGCAAATTGGATCTATTTTCGACAGGCTTTAAGTGAAGTGTCATTGAGGATAGTCAAGTATGTCGGCCAACATTAGCTGTATGTTGAGACTGTTTTCCTGCTCCGGACATATAAAGGCAGGCCACTTTACAGGTTCAATCTTCGCAATCTTGGTGATTAAACCGGCTTATAGGGCCACATGCCTCTTTTCGGCGTATTTGCCGATATACTTTAGATTTTAATGTCACAAATACCGTGGGCAGCTCAATCGGCATTGCTTGCGTGAGCGCCAGAATGGAAAAGTTTACGGCGCCTGTAGCCCTATAGACTTAGATCGCCGGTAAGAATCTTCAGCTTGCCGACTCACCTTCCGGGTTTTCATCATCGAGCCAGGCTGTAAATAGCGTATACATGATAGCCAGCACTACCGCGCCGACAAAGAGTCCAAGAATCCCGGACAGAATCATCCCGCCCAAGGCACCGATCAGTATAACCAGCATGGGCACATCGACCCCGCGCCCCATGAATAGCGGCTTCAGGATTCCATCGCTGGCACTGACCGCCAGGGCCCAGACAAGAAATAGAACGGCGGTGGTAGTACTGGCCGCCGAAAACATATAGGCCGCCACGGGCCCCAGAATAAGTATCGGTGGCAGTTGACTGACGGCACAGATGAGGACCAGGATGGTCCAGAGACCGGTCGCCGGCACGCCGGCCACAAGCATGCCAAGGGCCGCCAATACGGCCTGGATGACCGCCACGCCAACCACGCCCTGCATAACGCCGCGAATGGTGCCTACGGTCAGCGCGGTAATTTCAGGACCTTTGTCCCCGGTGAACCGGGTGAAGATCTTCCGGGCCAAATCCGAACTTGATTCCGATTTGGCCAGCAGCACCCCGGCTATGCAGGTGGAGATGATGGTCATGAAAATCCCGGACAACCCGCCACCGACTGAGCTCAACACGGCCTCGATTCCAGATTTTAGCTGGGGGGCAAATTGTTTCAAAGCCGCCGCAAGATTGGTTGATGCCAGGGACCAGGCTTTGTAGAGCGGCTCGCCGATTAAAGGCCAGCCAATGACGGATTCGGGCGGCGGGGGAACAGTCAGGGCTTTATTCTGCATCTGGGCGGTCACAGCCTGTATCTTTTCAACCGATGATACAACGAGCATAATCGTGGGGATGATAAGGACAGCGATGATGATGAGCACAAAGAGTCCGGCGGCCAGCGAACGGCGCCCGCCCGTCTTTTTAGCAACCCAGGCGACAGAGGGTTCGACCGCAACCGCCAGAATTATGCCCCAGACAACAGGGACCAAAAACGGCTTTATCAACTGGAAGGTCCAAACAGCCAGAATTCCCAGGGCTGCGGCCTTTATGAATACTTCTAAAATATTCTTTCGAAATAGTTCATGGCTTTCCGGGAAGTCCATTGGCTCCGGTCCCCTGCTAATCGAAAAGAGGGCATTATCCTCATGACATGTTTGCCACCATCGCCTGGGCAAACTCCGAACACTTCAGTTCGGTGGCCCCTTCCATCTGGCGCGCCAAGTCGTAGGTTACGGTCTTTTGGCTGATGGTGGCCACCAGGCTGTCGCGCAGGGTCTCTGCCGCCTCAGTCCAACCCATGTAATCGAGCATCATGGCCCCGGACAGGATCAGGGAACCCGGGTTGACCTTGTCGAGATCGGCATATTTGGGGGCCGTACCGTGGGTGGCCTCGAACAGGGCGTAGCCGGCCCCGATATTCGCGCCGGGCGCCATACCCAGGCCCCCGACCATGGCGGCCAGCGCATCGGACATGTAGTCGCCGTTGAGGTTGGGCATGGCCAGCACCGAATATTCAGCCGGACGCAACAGGATCTGCTGAAACATGGCATCCGCAATGCGGTCTTTCACCACCACCTTGCCCTCCGGCGCCTGGCCGTCGAACGCTTCCCAGAGCTTGTCTTCGGTAATCAGTTTGTCGCCGTATTCCGCCGCCAGTTCATAGCCCCACTTTCTGAAGGCACCCTCGGTGAATTTCATGATATTGCCCTTGTGCACCAGGGTAACGCTGGATTTGCCGTGCTCCAGCGCATATTCGATGGCCATCCTGACCAGGCGCCGGGTTCCCGTGCGGCTGATCGGTTTGAGGCCGATCCCGGAATCGGGCCGAATGTCACGGCCCTCTTCGGCCGCCACCAGCGCAATGAATTTTTTGGCCGTATCGGATCCAGCTTCCCATTCCAGCCCAGCATAGACATCTTCGGTATTCTCCCGAAATACGATCATATCCACATCCATGGGTCGCACAACCGGGCTGGGAATACCGCTGATGTACTTCACCGGGCGGACGCAGGCGTACAGATCCAACTCCTGCCGCAGGCCGACGTTGATGCTGCGAATGCCTTTGCCGACCGGTGTTGTCAGGGGTCCTTTAATGGCCACCTTGTAGGTCTTGATTTTCTCGAGGGTCTCGTCCGGCAGCCACTGGCCGTCCATGTTGAAGGACTTTTCCCCTGCGTAGATCTCCAGCCATTCTATCCTACGCTCGTCGCCATAGGCGGCGGCCACGGCCGCATCGATGGCTATCCGGGTGGCCCGCCAGATATCGGGACCGGTGCCGTCGCCTTCGATAAAGGGTACTACCGGATTGGCCGGCACTACCGGTTTGCCCTGGTCATCAATCGTGATCTGCTCGCCGTTGGTCGTCATAAGAACCTCAAAGTGATCGTGTTAAGTGTTAAGTTTTAGGTGTTAAGTAAAACCCGTATCTTTACCGACTTTTGTACCACTGGCCCGCAACGCAGTGAAGTCTGGCAGTCCCCGGTTATCAGCCTGGATGCCGGATCAAGTCCGGCATGATGAACCGGTGCTGTATGTCTGGTGATAGCAGTGCGGTCCGCAGAACGTTTATTCTCGTCTTAACACTTAACTGTTGAGTGCCACGACATCGTGCACTCCAATTATTTAACGTAGTCGATAAGGTAGTTCATCGACCTTAGCTGTATCCAGATACAGCTTCAATTTTTGCTCTTTGACATCGATAGTTGCTGTTAAGTACTCGTA
>Ga0209783_1000046_pt1 | contig 68392 bp, 66 predicted proteins | sample WorMetfiPIANOSA1_FD_187395 | JGI IMG/M metagenome (GOLD analysis project Ga0209783, IMG submission 187395) | Marine gutless worms symbiont microbial communities from Max Planck institute for Marine Microbiology, Germany - Olavius filocauda... | ecosystem: Host-associated > Annelida > Digestive... | reverse complement strand
CTACATCGGCTTCTACAATGCGATGCGGCTACATTCGACGCTGGGATATCTCAGCCCGATTAATTATGAAAAAGAACAATTAAACAATGCTGCTTAAAACCGTGTCCGTTTTTACTGGACCACTACACTTTGAACTTCACAAACATGTGGGCGGCCATGTGTACTTGCTCCTATAGTGCCAAAAAGCCCAACAGGATACCCACGCGCTCCATCGTGCCCGGGTAAGTCAACCGCTGCTGCCAGGTGGTTTCACAGGCAGCGGCGGCAACCTGGGGATACAATTTTACCCAAACGGGAGACGTCCTGTTCTCGGACCACTCCCGGGCCAGGCGAACGGGCAGCCTGGCCGCCTGTTTTAACGCATTCACTTGCATGCTATGCTGACCAGAAGGATTATAAAGATCCCTCTGGTGAATCTATAGCAGGCTATTCATCGCCACCGTACTGGCCGGTGATAAAGTTCATATCAGCGGCGATAACCCCTTCGGACCCACCTTCTTTCAACTGCGGATTATACATGTACTCAATATGTCCCACCGAAAGTGCCACCGATTCCTCGGGCAACTGACCCTCGCCCCCGGAAATGCTAAAGGCGGTGATAAGGATATGCTGCATTTTAATCAACAGATATTGAATGGGGGACCCGCCATCATCGTCTGCCCGGTAGCAGGCAATCTCCCCATTCATGATAATTTTACCAGCCCATATCCTTTGCAAAAGCATGGGGGTGGCCGCATCCAGCATTTTGGTTATCGTAACGGGTTCGGGTTTGACTCTTTCAATGCTGGGCCCCGTTGCAGATTTAGCTTCGGCACCGGGCTGCTCATAGGATGTTTCCCAGGCTGAAATCTCAATCGCATCCGGATGCTTGACGTCACTGGATTCACCTAATATACCATCCAAGGTTAAAAACATGTCTGTGGCCATAACAATATTCCTTTCACGTTACAGGGATCGCCGGACCGCCGTTTAGGCCTGGTCCGGACCGCGATCCCAATATGATGGTTCTCATCTCATGGTACCTTCCTCTGGCAGCGTGTGCGGCCAGAGGCGGGCCATGATACATCATTTACCGGCATCTCCTTGGTTAACCGGATCAACCGGCCGGCGGCGGCAGCTCAGCCACCAGCCTGATAGAAGCGGTGAGCTCTTCAAGCTGGAAATGCGGTCTCAAAAAGGCAATGGCATTGTAACAGCCGGGTTTGCCGGGTATTTCCGTCACGTCTACCCGCGCTTCGCGCAGTGGATATTGCGATTTCAAGTTCTGGCTGGCATCGTCCTGGGCCAGCACATAATTGCCGATCCAACGATTGAGGTAAGACGAAATGGTATCCGCCGTCTGGAAGCTGCCGATCTTGTCGCGCATGATCGCTTTCAGATAGTGGGCAAAGCGTGAAGCCGCGAGGATATAGGGCAGCACGGTTGAAATGCGCGCATTGGCATTGGCGGCGTCGGTGTCATACACTTTCGCTTTCTGGACTGTCTGTCCACCGAAAAAGGCGGCATAGTCCGTACCTTTGCAGTGCACCAACGAGATCAGGCCCAGGTCGCTGAGTTCTTTTTCACGCCGGTCGGTAATGGCGATCTCGGTGGGACATTTCAGGGCGATATCACCCTCGTCGGTTGAAAAGGTATGCGTCGGCAGACCTTCGACCAGCCCGCCGCCTTCCACACCGCGAATGGCGGCACACCATTTGTAAAGGGCAAAGGCGTTGGTAATGCGCTGGGCCAGCGCGTAGGCCGCGTTGCCCCACAGATACTTGGCATGATCGGTACCGTCCACATCTTCCTCGAAATTCAGCCCTTCCACGGGTACCGTATCGGCCCCATAGGGCAGCCGCATCAGGATGTGGGGCAGCGCCAGCGTCACATACCGTGAATCTTCGCTGTCACGAAATGAGCGCCATTTGATCAACTCGGCACTCTCAAATATTTTGGCCAGGTCCCGGGGAATTCCCAGTTGGGTAAAACTACTCATATCGAGCAGTTTGGGGCTGGCGGCGGCCAGAAAGGGCGCGTGCGCCGCAGCCGCCACACTGGAAATTTTTTTCCAGCAGGGCCATATCCTGGGGATGGCGGCCGAATTCAAAATCGCCAACCAGCATGGTATAGGGGCTCCCGCCGAATGTGCCGTATTCCTCTTCGTAAACTTTCTTGAAGAGCTGACTCTGGTCGAATTCAACCGCTGTTTCCAAGTCTTTGAGCAGTTCTGCCGCGGTCACATTCAGAAGCCGCAGCTTCAGCATAACACCCGTTTCGGTGTTCATCACCAGGTAGTTCAGCCCGCGCCAGGACCCCTCGAGCTTCTGGAAATCATCGTGGTGCATGACCTCGTTGAGCTGGAGGGTAAGAAGTTCATCGATCTTGGCTATCTGTTCATTGATCATGGCGGCCGTATCAGCGCTGACGGTCATCCCTTCGTCCAGAACCTGGGCTACAAATTCACCGATCAGATCCTTGGCGTACGGTACCTGGGACTCGTCTTTGACCATCTGGCCGTTTTGAATGATGTTATCAAGCAAGCCCAACTCCTCGGCAGCTTGTTCTTGTTCCTCAGCCATGGTTCGTCCTCCTTATATAAATAGCTTTATCAGCGTTTCAGGTTTCGCCGCTATTATTCCTCGGCCGGTTCGTCGGCAGCCTCATCGCCACCTTCTTCACCGCCCTCTTCACCCTCTTCCGAAGCGGTCAGGGTCTTGAGCTCTTCCAGGCTTTCCGTACTTTGGACAACCTCTTGGAGCAGGTCGTCCAGTTCGTCGTTGCCGTCCAGTTTCGTCAGCAGGTCGGACAAGCGTTGCCGGGCATCGTAGAGTTTTTTAAGGGGCTTGATCTGTTTCAAGACGGCGACCGGATTAAAATCGTCCATGTGGTTGAATTTCAATTCCAGATTCAGCTTGCTGTCGTCGTCCGCCAGTTTGTTGTCAACCTGATACACCAGCCGCGGATTGATGGAGTCCATAATATCGTTGAAATTATCCCGATCGATTTCAACGAATTTGCGCTCCTTCAGTTTCGGCAAAGGTTCTTCAGGGTGGCCGGACAGATCCGCCATGATCCCGCCCACAAAGGGCAGCTCCTTCATCTGGATGGCATCACCTATTTCAACATCGTAGGTGATCTGCACCCTTGGCGGCCGGATTCGATCCAGCTTGTGTTGTGTGCTTTCAGCCATAATGACCTCCTTTTCCCATGTTAGGATTTAAAAGACATATGCGTGGAATATGTACCTGGCATAAATGTATGGTATCCACCCGATCCCCATAATCGGGATTTAGACAAAGGGGTTAATCTTTGCGCCGTGCTTCGCTGGCCGGCATGGCCACCTTGACACCCAGCAAATTGAATATCTGACGCAGGTTGCTGTCATCTTGAATCAATTCCCTGAGCAGTTCCGTCAGGGACATCTGACCCCATGAGACCGCCCGTTTTACCAGATGGGGCGTGGGGCTGTGGGGCTCATGGATCAGCAGGTAATCTGCCGCGGCGGCCAGCAGCCGGTAGGCTTAATCGCGACTTTTGATTGAAAGGGTGGCCAAGTGCTCGGCCTGATCGGCGACTTTGTCATCCGGCGCCGCTTCACCTTCCTGGGCGGCAGCTGCCTCGGCTGGCATCTCAATCTGCTTTTCCTTTAAAAAATTATTAACGAGACCGAGGATATTTTCAAGGTTTTCTTTGAACATATTGAGGCTGGGCGGCTCTTGGGCACACTTATCATCCAGCAGCGCGTTGAGGTTGGCCAGCAAGTCGATGCATTCTTCGATCTCACGGGCCTGCTGCAGATAAAACCGGCCGCTGGTGAACATGACACTGCCTAAAAATTTGGCCCGCGTGGCCCGGCCCTCATTCTCGGCCCGGGCCAGCGCGTCCGGCTCTTTGACGGCCAGTTTTTCCAAAAGGTGCGCGCTTTCCCAATCACCAAAACTATACGGTTTGGAATCCATGGACTTGGGCGAAGTGATGGGCACGAACTTGAGTTTGAAAGACACTTTCTCGTTTAACCAGATAATCGGCGCCACCCGCGCGGTGAGGTCATCATCCTCTATGGCGGGAAAAGCGTCTTCCCAGAAGGTTTCGGCCAGGGCCTGCAGCAATTGCAGGCCGGCTTTAAGGCCGGCAAAGCCGTGTACACAGACAAGGGCTTCCACCAGCCAGGCGGCTATCTGGATATCTTTTGACCGGTTTTCCAGCACCTCCAGGCAGAGTTCCAGGACCTGTTCCCAGTTCGCCTTTTTCAGCTCCCGCTCCCAGATCCCTTGCGGCAACTCGGCCGGCTCTTCTTTACGGGCTTCCTGGATGCGATCATAGGTCCCCTCGTACCGTAGAGGCTCACCGACTGGGTCATCACCAGGTATGGGGGCCAGGTATTGTTCGATATCCAGGCGGAAGGCCGCTTGTTCCCCCGCCTGGCCTTCGGTAGTGGCTGCAACCCCATCCTCACCGGTTCCACTCTCTGCAGGCTTTTCCTTGTCTGTCATATCAATCTCCCCTGGCCGCCGATAGCATGCCAAGTTTGGGTGCGGATGTTGGGAATTCAGGCATCTGCAGCGGCTGTTGTTCCTTGTCGGCGGTGGTCAACGCAATACGTACGAACGCCTTGGTTTTGAACTTTTTCCCGGTTGGATCCTTGCCCGCCACCCGGTCCACCTCAACGTCGAACGCCAGCGTATGCGGTTTCTGATCGATGAATCCGCTCAAATCGGTTTTCTCAGCAGCGTGCTCCTTCAGCAGGCGCAGCAGCGACCAGCTGTTGGTAAAACGCCAAGTGGCGGTCCGCCCCTGCACCTGGACACCCTCATAAGATCCGGCAAAAACGGGCCGGTAAGGTGCATTTTTAGCCCAACGCAGGGATACGCTCACCGGTTCGCCCAGTGACCATTGGCCGCTCGTTGTTTTCCCGCCGTCAACCAAGGTCTGCTTGCCGACCACCAGCTTCCAGGCAATGATCTGGTTCGCCATGACTTCATGCTCCTGATTAACCCGAAAGGTAACCTGCAATCCGAGCGCAGGGGCATTTTCCTCGGTGTCATCCGCCTTGTCATCTTCTTTCTTTTCCTCCTCAGCCGCCAGATAAAGGCCGAAGAATCCGCGGACGTTCTCCATTTCGGCTATAAAGCGGGCCGCGTGTTTCCCGGACAACCCGAAATTATTGTTGAATTTGAGCACACTTTTAATCGTGGGAACCGCTTGGTCGAAAAACGTATAGAATTCCTTGATTTGCTCGGGATTGGCTTCTTCATAGCCCGCCATTCCCGGCTCCAGGTCGGAAAAAGGAAATTTCCCGGCCAACTTTTCGTCGAAAAATGATTTCAGCGCCCGATAATTGGTCTCCACGGTACGCGACGCGATCACCTGGCACTGATCGTAGAGCAGGCGCTGCAGTTCATTGCGTCTTTGTAAAAATATATCGCCGGATTGGGCCTGCAGCATATCGGCGGTGATCTTCTCGAAGTAGTTCGTAGCATCCACCGTGTTCATACCGGACAGAATGTATTTTTCCAAAACCGCGATCGTGTTTTTCGGCTTTTTGGCCTCATACTTACCGAGCTCGGTCAGGATCCGTTCCCATTTGAATAGAATACGTTCTTCCTCACGGTTGCGCAGGAGCTGGCTGTTTTTAAAGAACGTAACCAGGGGGCGCGCGTACTCTTCAGCCAGATAGCGAATGCGCTTGCGCTGGAACTTGAGATAGTTCTTAAGATCTTTCTCATCCTGGACGTCAAAGGCCTCGTAGGCAATGGGTTGGCGACCGTCCCACCAGGACAAATCGCCCCCCTTGACACCGTAGAGCTCTTCTTCTTCCAGAAAACTGTTGAAAGCTTCAAGCAGCGTAGCCGTTTGCCAATAGAGGACATCGGAAAGTACCTGATGCGACCTTACCAGGTTCAAGGAGTTCAGGTTGCGCAGCAGGCGGGTCAGGTTGGCGGCCGACTTGTTGAAATCTCGGACCTCGACCAATATATCGGTTTCCGGCAGCTGCCCGTCGTAATCAACCGGTATGGTCTCAAACTGCTGGGCCCGCCTGACCAGGTCCATCACCTTCTTTTCAAGGTTTTCCCGGGCCAGGTTGGCCATGGAGCTCTGCAGGGCAATGGGGAAATTCTGCAGGCCGCCCTGGCTCTAGGCTTCATAGGGTTCGAACATCCGCAGTGCTTCTTCAAGCAGGTTCTGGTCCCAGCGCAGGCGCGTTCCCGGCGGGAGCTCCATACCTTTGCGCCGGCTCAACTCTTCATCCATGAAATCCTGTCCAAGGAGCTGCTCCAACTCAGCTTTCAGGGCCAGCACGGTCGGCGCAAGGCGGTTGTGGATCGCCGGCGGTTCCGTTTCTTCGGCGTCCTCGTCATCCTCCAGCTCGAGGTCGAGATCTTCATCCTCGTCTTCCTCTGCAGCTAAAACAATCGGTTCGTCCTTTTCATTGATATCCAGAATGTCTTCACCCTTGAAATCGGCGAAGAATGTCTCGTTATCGACCAGGGGTTCATCGATGACCGCACTCTTCAGGGACGCTGTGGCCGCTTCGATAATCCCCGGGTCAGCCGAAGTGGCAAGCAGCGGGCCGGTCAATGCGGAACTTTTAGTAGCCAGGGCTTCCTTTAGCTTGATAAAACCGGCCTCGCCTTCGCCAAACACCTCATCCTTGAGGTCCGCGCCCATGAAGCTGGATTCCTCAATGGCCGTGAGGACCTTTTCAAAAGCACCCCCCAGGTCAAAGTCTTCGTTGAAAATCCAGGCGAATTCCTCCCGCGCGAGATCTTCTTCACTGCGGGCAATGGACTCCAAAACCGCCTTGATATGCTTGAGTTCTCCAGCCGGGCCGCGCCGCTGCCGGGCAAACCGGTCCAGTCGGTAGGCCAGGCGCTGGGTGCTGATCTCCAGTTGGTTGGGATCATACAGCCGGCGGTACAATTGCTTGGTGAGCTTTTTAAGCGTAAAAAACTTGGCCTTGAGCCTGAAGATCGAAGGATCGAACACCCGGTAATGGGTTTTGCCGAGTGAGGCATGGTAATAGCGGGCATTTTTGTAAAACTGGGACGGCAGCTCGAGGTCAAACAGATATTTCACCACCTGCCCCATATCTTCGAGGTTCTTGGTGGAGCTGAGTCCGTTATAGAGGTTGGCGTTATTTTCAAGTTCCCCGAGAGCGTTGACAAAATTTTCAAACCGTTTGAATTCCGGCAGATCCTCGATAGCCATAGCCTCATCGGCGTCTTCCAGGTCATATACGGCCCCGCTCTGGGATTCGAAGATTTTTTTCGCTTTCTGGAGAAGCTCGATATAGAGTGCCTTGAGGATAATTTCATCATAGGCCAGGGTCATGGACCGCTGGAGGTCTGAATGCAGATTGCTGAACCAGGAAGACGGGATAAAGGCGTATGTCAGGCTCCTGAAGTTGGTCATGCCCTTAAACAGGTTCTGACCACTCTCCCTGAAGGTATTGGACATCGATTCCTGATGCAGCGCGCGGTAAAGGGCCAGTCCCTCCGGACCGGCATCCTGTTTACGAAATTTGCGCAGGTCCTCTTCGATCTGTTCAAATACAGGCAACATGGCCCGTTTGTCGTCCTTGAGGCGGTTGCTGGCAAACCGCAACCCCAGTCCGCAGGTCACGGCCAGCGCCAGGGCCACCACCTGAGTGGCGATGACCTTTCTGTTCTTGGATGCCAGCGCCCGGGTCAGGGGACGGGCCAGGCGAAACTCTGAAAAAATCTTCCGGTTAAAAAGGTCCCTGAAGAAATAGACCGTTTTGGGCGCATTCCTGATCTCATCTATACCGGCATCCCCGCAGAAATAGAGCCCCCGGAACAAATAGTTGTCCTGGTAGACGCTCTGCCTGAAAACACGGTCGAGGTAAATCTGGAGGGGCTCGGCCAGTTCCTTGATTTTTTCCGGCAGCAGGAAGAGACCGTCCGGGTCGCGCATGTTGCTGCGATCGGCAAACAGTTCGAACTGGGTTTTGAAAAGGTCCTGGTTGATACTGTTGAACGCCCGCCGCACCCATTCACTGGAGTAGCCGGACTCGATAGAATGGGATGATGACCAGCCGAACATATTGTTGGCCAGATTATCGGGAATATTCTGACAGTAGCTCTGGAAACCTTCTATGCGGTCACACCCGGTTACCAGCACATAGACCGGGAAACGCATACCGAGAACTTTCTGGGCCTCACGTAATTTTTTGGCCAGCAAGTCGGCTTTGCGGGACGCCTCGTCCAGGTCGGCTGCATTGACCGCCTGATCATCGATCAGGTTCCGGCAGGGAATCGTCAAAACAACGCCGTCTATGGGGCGCTCAGGGCGGTGTTTTTGTAACAGGCGCAGGAAAAGCCGCCAGAGTTTTTCATTGGACGAAAAGCCGTCCGCCTGCAGTACGAGGTCTCCGGATACATCGATGACGATTCCTTTTTCAAAGAACCACCACTTGCACTCATCGCGTTCGCCCGAACGACCCCCGACCGGCCCACCCAGCGGCAATTTGAAGCGGGCCTGCTCGAGGCTGCGGGACTTGCCCGCTCCGGCCTCGCCCAGCATCATGATCCACGGTATCTGGTAGCGGTATTTTTTACCGGGCACATTCGCCTTCATGCGCTTCATGGCCCGGGAGCAGATCTTGCGTAGTCTCAGAGAGGACAGCTTGCCGAAAGCGGCAACCTTGGCCGGCGCCACGGGCGCCTCGGTCGGTTCCTCGGCCGGCTCTGCGTCTTCGGCTTCAGCGGCATCCTCCGGTTCTTCCGCGGCTTCCTCCGGCTTGGGTTTACTGCGCGCCGCCAGAAAGATAAACAGCATAACTATCAGGATGACGACAATCAGCGCAACCACCCCGATCAGCACGTGATAAGTGTTTTCACGGGCATACTCGATGATCCAGCGTCTGAACTTGTAGACAAGGCCGAACACCAGCACTGTACCGGTAAAAGTCCACCAAAATTTGAGTCGCGCTCCTAGCATATGATAAACTTCCAATTCATCAGCGTATGGGTTCTAATTGGCAGTGTAGGCTCCCCGAGTGATCTCTTCGGCAATCGTCACCAGGTCTGTGGTCTGCTGGTCCCAGACGGCATATGACCCTGCCAGGAAAAGGACAGCAATTAAAACAATGACCGCCAGCCACCGGTTCAGATAAGGCAATCTTTTCCCCTCACTCTTGTCGAGGGTATAATTATATGTCTCCGGAAACAGCTGTTTTGTTTCCGAGGTCAAATCAGCATTGGTTTTGAAAATGAAGGTAAACAGCTGGTTGCGGTAGTAATCCAGCATGCCCGCGTCATCTTTGTCCTTGAATTTACCCCGGAACCCCAAAGCGAGCGCCATCAGATATACGGCGGCAATTTCAATCAGGGCGGGGTCCCGATCCTTGAGCAGTTCTTCGATCTTCTCAAACAACAGCTCCCCGGCCACATGGGTACCGAAAAATTTGTATTCCAACAGGTTGGATTTCCACAGCTCGCGCCCCTGCCAGGGCATATTCAAAAACACTTCGTCCGCCAGGGCCGCCATGACGTACTGAGACTTCTTGTAGTAATCAACGCCGTATTCCCCCCCCATGCCGCCGGGACTCAAGTACCTGTTCTTCCAGTACCTTGATAAGGCTGACCTGGACGACGTGAACCCGTTCGGTTTCCGTATTCTCCGCGACCGCCGTATCACCCTCCTCTTCGACGGCCGGCGGTTGGGCCAGGCCACTTTCTATCTCGGCAACCATCGCTTTCTGCCGCACAACCTTTTCATAGAATGTGTGGAATTGCTTCAGCAGAAATGAACTTTCCAGTTCGGATGGATTCATATCAGCGCCTTCTCCGTTTAAGTTTTATTACGCACATACAGAATGATTTCAGCCGGTCCGCGTTTGTTCATCGGATCCGAAGTATTGAATATCTGCAGTTTCTTGTCCGGACTGATAAATTCGGCATCGGTTTTGACCGCGTAGAGCGTCACCCCGCGGGTCGGCACCAGTTCCTCATCGCCATCGATCTTCTCGCGGTCAGCGCCCCGGATCCGCTTTTCTTTCAGTGATTCCACCTGGGCCTCGCTGCTGATCAGGCACTCTTCAAACCAGGCGATAACCTCTTCTTCCGGCATGGCCGTGCGCCCCCGCACGCCGACCACAATCGTCGGGGTAGTCCAGGCCCGGATCAGACGCACGGTAAATACGCCGTTTTCGAAATCGAACGGTATGGCGGTATGGGATTCAAGAATACCCTCATCGATTACCCGGAAGATATAGTTACGGGTTTCATCAAAATTGGCGTATAGGTCATCATGATTGTAGGGCGCCAATACCGGCGGCACCAAGCCCGTTCCAAGGGCCGAGAGGTTGCCCATGATAGTGCACAGGGACAGATACAAAGTATAAGGATGCGCCCGGCCGCTGCTCAGCAGGGCCTCGAACCCGGGCAGGCCGGATACCATCGCATGGATCAGCAGTTTGGTCTCAAGGGACATCGGTCCCCGCAGGGCCGCCGCGGGAGAACTGATCCGTTCAGCCAGAAAGACTGCTTTTTCCCGTAACCGCCGGGATATGGCACTGCACAGCCGTCCAATGGGCGATTTCAATTCAACATGCAGGCAGGGCGCCAGGTAGTCGGTCATCGTATAGGTCTCGTTTTTGTAGGTAACCTGGGCCAGGGGCAGCGCGGTGAATTTCTGGGGTGGTTTATCGGTAATCAGCAGGCTCAGGCGCGGGATGGACAATTCTGATTCACCGGTGTTTTCGTCAATAACCGGACGGCCTTCAACAGAGTTATACCGTGCCAGGGTGCCGCGGGCCGCAGCCTGGCCTTCCTTCTTGGCTGGTACGACCAGGTAGATACTGATCGGGGTCTGTGACATCTCATCCGTGTAAGGAGTCAGGTCCACTTCGAGGTTTCCCTCGGTGGCCGGCGTGTGGTAGACCACCAGCCCGTCCGGCATGACCGCCTCTATCTCGAGCACCCGAAAAGTGCCTTCGATCAGGAGCACCGTATCGATGGTCAGGCTTTTGATGCCCCAGTGAAAAGGCGCGGCGGCTTCCAGCTGATAGTGCAGGAGGTCATCGATTCTGGCTGACATCTGCTGAAAGTGCTGAGGCGCCAGCAGCATGCCTTCGTGCCATTGAATCGCATCCGGTAATTTGGGTGCAACTGTCATAGCGATTTCCTTTTATCAAAACGGCCTGCGCAACAGGTTTTGGGCGGGACGGCAATGTCGTTTCCGGCGGCAGGCAGAGACCGTGGAGGCCTCCGTTTGCATTACAGGCTGCAAACGACGGCATTGCTCCGCTACCGGCGATAAACCGGTCGGCGGCCTACCCAACCATCAATTTTCCGAAAACTCTATATTATCCGAAATGTCATTGGGGATATTGACGGCGAAATCATTTTCTCGCAGGAAAATGGTCACATCATCGAAGGGGTTTATGCGGCTGCGATGCGCTCCGGGCGTAATGAACTTGGCAAATACCACCCCGCCGATCGCGGCAGCTTTCAACGGCAGCTTCTGGACAGGCACCTTCTGACCGGGGATCCATTCCCAGCCCCAGGAATCAAATCCGGCCCCATCCAGGTAGTCCCTTCTTATCTGGCTTCGCTTGGCGAACCAGTCACCATCAGTCATCCCCATAAGCTGTTCCATCAGCTTTTCATCGTAAACCACAATCAGGTCCACCGCGATGGGACTGTTCTGGTTTGCGTTGTCGGCAATTTCTACAGTTACATCGACCTGCCCGCCCATCACCGCCCGCGTGTTGCGATACAGCCAGGAAGGCTGCTGGGTGGCGGGACTGGAGCCGCAAGCGGTCACGGCCATTGCCAGCATAGCCACCAAAGGCGCCCATATGGCCGGCCCGGTAAGAAAACCGTACTTTCTGTATAGACGGTTACAGAATGTGATCATACCGAATTACTGTCCCTCCGAGCGGAGCGACGCATCCCGAAGTTATTTCCAAGAAGTTTACGGATTTATACTGATTTAAGGCTCTATTTTTTGATTAATCTATTATAAAGTCAAGCTAATTACATATAATTTACATTAATAGGTTATCAGGTCGCCCTATTTTGTGCCTTTGTTAAATCATTTGCCATATATTGTATAGCCATTGCCGCCCGAACGGATAAATTCCGAAAAGCTCAACAATACCGGACGCTAAGGTACGGCTGGTAATCAGCGGGTCGGGCCGGGTCGGCACCCACGTGGCCGGCAGGCTCTGCGCAGCACCAGACCACTTCCCGGGCGGTGCCGCCGTCTTATTGTGAAGAGAAATGGAGAGACAGGTCTGCAACTCGAATCTGATCCCAGATTAGGCAAGTGATCTTGAGGGCGGTTGGGCGGACCGACCTACTCCGGAGGATCTTCTTCCCAAACACCCGGCACAACGCGGTTATCTTCTTTGAACCGGCTGATTTTACGCACCGGGTTTATCAGGAGGACCGGGAACCTTTTCTTGGTGATAAACTGCCCCTGTTCGGCGCGGGCCTTTTCAGCATAAACCGTGTCATCCGCTTCGGTAACGGCGACGTCTTCTTCTTCGAAGTAGACTTCATATTCGCTGCCGTCATAAAGGATTGCGGGCTTGTCGAACACGAATACCACATTCTCCGGCTTGTCTGCGCTGTCGGCCAGGCGTCGGGGCCTGAAGGGCAGCGTTCGGCTGCGGCCATCCCGGGCCGGTTCAAACTGGATATTGAAAACACCCTCCGCAACGCCGAACAACACCCCAGGCGTCTTGGCGGGAAAGGTAATGGACTGCACCTGCAGGTCCTTTTCGATCTGCATGGTGTGAACGGTACCGGCCACATCCCGGGTTTCCGACTCGATGCTGCGATGCAGCACGATCCGGCGGCTGATATAGAACTGGATCTCCTCCAGGTGCTCCGCGAAATCTTCCATGTGTTGGGCGGTGAACGGAACGAGTTCACCGGGAACCGCGCGGCGCGGGGTCGTTTGGCAACCGACGCTGAACGCCAGCAGAAGGACCGGTACTAGAATGATCAGCCATTTTTGCTTCATCGCTGCCCCAATCTAAATGTGAGAATTAAAGGGTTATATGCTGAATATCTGTTTCTCCCGGGGGACGATACAGCGGGTCGTCGATCCCAGCTCTTTCAGCAGGTCGTTGGCGGCCGTCAGTTTGGCGGCGATGTCTTTGTCCGTCTGGCTGGGGTCGTGATGAAATAAAAACAGACCTTTGACCTTCGCACGGTCAGCCAGCTTCACGACCTGATCTATGGCCGAATGTCCCCAGCCGATTTTATCGCGATATTCTTCGGCAGTATAGGTGCTGTCAGTGATCAGAACATCGGCTTTGGCGATAAACTCCGCCAATTGTTCTACGTAGAATTCATTGTAGTAAGGATTGTCCTCTGAGAATAGTTCATTATCCGTAATATAGCAAATGGTCCGTTCGCGATAGGTGACCCGGTAACCCAGGCAATGTCCCGGGTGGTTGAGGAGCATGGTCTGCACGGCAATACCGTCGATGTCGATCTGCTCTTCCTTTAGTTCCCTGAACTGCACCCTGGCGCTGAACTCCTTGGTATTAATCGGAAAATGGATCCCGTCCATCTGGCCGGATATCATCTCCTGCATGGTGATGTCGCCGTGCGAGGGGCCGCAGATTTCAATATCATTGCCCTGGATGTACAGCGGGATGAAAAACGGCAGCGAGTTGATATGGTCCCAATGCGGATGCGAGATGAATATCTTCATTTCCGTGGGCGCGTCCTTGCGGGCTGTCAAGCGGTCGGAAAGCACCTTGATTCCGGTGCCGGCATCGAAAATAAAAAAACTGCCCCGGGGAAATTCAAGGCTGATGCAGGAGGTATTGCCGCCGAAATGAACAGTTTGATCCCCGGGGACCGGCAGGGTACCACGGATTCCCCAGAAACCGATCAAAACCTTGTCGGCCATTATAGATTTGACTTTATTGATAAAATGAGCGTGATCCACCGGTTTGGTGATATAGCCGTCCGCCCCGAAGTCGAGGGCGCGCTTACGGTCGAACTCATAGGCCTTCCCCGAAATAATGATGACTTTCAGATCCGCCAGTTCCTTCTGGGCTCTGAGCTTCTCCAGTACCTCCAGGCCATCCAGCTCCGGCATCATCATATCCAGGATGACACAATCGGGTTTGTTTTCGATGATTTTTTCGAGTGCCGCGGCACTGGATACGGTATGGTCGATATTGTCAGCGAGGGGTTCAAGGAACTTTGAGATCAATTTGATGAATATGCGATCGTCGTCGACAATGAAGAAGTTGTACCGCGGCTCCATGCATCCCTCCAGATGACCAATCGATCTCAACTTGAAGCGAACTGATTAGAAAACGTTATCCGAACAATCAAAAAATGTCAATAATTCCTGAATATTTAGGTTAGTACGGCCTTGGCCCGTTGAAGAAAACAGGCGCCGACAGGCGACGTTGGAAGGGCCCTCAGACTGCAGGGCGGGGCGGCGGCAAATCAGGTTTTTTTCTTGAAAAGACCGTCCAGGGCGCACACCATGATGAAAGGCAGGGTCACTAAAAATTCCAGGATAAAACCCATGGGCGCCAGTACCAGGGTGGCGGGTATCTCGACGACATACAGTTTAATTTTTGCGCGGATATCTTCCATAATCGAGTCGCTTCACATTATGGCCCCGCGATAGCACAATCGCGGGTGTAATGCAATCCAGAGGTCTATTTGGTAGGATACGGTTTACCGGGCACAGCCCAGCTAGGCTGCGTGAACCGTCAATGGGTAACCCTTTGAATCAGTAGGTCAATTTGGGTTTATCCGGCCCAGCGGAGCGGCGCTCCCTGTTTTTTACGGAAAGATGCACCACAACCCCGTCGCGCTCGCCCTTGCGGCGCTTTTGCCGGTCGCGGCGGCGGTCCTGGGTCGCCACCTTCTTAACGGCCGGACCCCGGTGGCGTGGGTCGGAATCTTTCAGGATCACGGGTATGCTGTCACCTATCGAGACATTCATGACTATTCCCCTTTGTGTGGTATATCGGCCAAAAGATGATAATCTTTACCTTTTCCGCCTGAAAGCCTATTTTTTTTTGACTGCAACCCGCAATTAAGGTAGGAGAAAGGTGCTTTTCAACCCCGGTGGCGGGTACCGTGCTGTCGGCGGCAGATTATCCGCTGCCGGGAGCCACTGAAAATTCAAGATTCATTTTTATAGAACACGGATGTTTCCATGGGAAAGACGTTCATATGAAAAAATCAGATATCGATTGGAATAACAGAGTATTGTGTAGCGATGGCAACTGCATCGGAGTTATCGGGCTGGATGGCCGCTGCAAGGAATGCGGACTGCTGTTCGAAGGGGAGCTGCCGTTCGAAAAGGAACTGCCGACCCTGGAGACGGCTCCGGGCGACACCACACCGACAACCGACCCCGCACACGAACAGAGCAATGACGGTGATCCGGCTAACATCACCGCTGATGAGCATCCGGGAACGTTCAATGACGATGAGTGGGCCAACCGCCGGCTGTGCCGGGATGGAAATTGTATCGGGGTCATCGGCCCGGACGGAGCGTGTAAAGAGTGCGGTCTGCCTATGATGCCTGAGTAGTCCGTTGCCTGGTCATGCCCGCAGCCAGCCGCTGGCGCCCATGTCCGGTACCGGACTATTTAGGGAAACACCGCTCCGGTTGCAGCCCCGTGCTCAGTTTCGATATCATACCGTTTTTCCAGCAAGATATAGTGGTCCAGGCTGGCCTGTGCGGCGGCATCGGCATCCTTCTCCAGCTGGGCGCAGGTTCCCCGCCGGCCTATGTCCCGGATAACCTGTTCAATTTCCCGGGCCGCGTTGAGGCCAAAATTGCGATGGCCCTTCTCATGCGCATAGAGCGCTGCAAAATAGCGGTCCCACTTTTGTTGCAGCTCAGGCGACCCACGGTCATACTGACACCACTGCGGCAGGGTAAAAGATACCCGGACCCGCGTGGTGACTGTGGCAATGCGGCATTCCGCCGTGCTTTCCCGCCAACGGTAGTTCCATTTTACCCACCAGGCGGTATAGGCATCAAAGCGCCGCCCGCCGGCACCGGCCGGACCCTTCAGGTTCATTTCACGTCTGAGGTCCTGTGCGGTCTGCCCGCTGATCCGGTATTTGCGGACGCTCTCGTTGATCACGGGCTCCGCCGCCAGCGGAGGACAGGCGATCACCAACCAAAACCAGACGAGCGTCAACCTTGCGAAAAGCATCCGCATGGCGGTCAGACCCGGGGTCCGGTTAGTTTGGGATTGTTGCGGTGCCGGGTCCTGTCCCGGTTACTCTTTTTCGCCATGTTGCGGCCGATTGCCGCCGTAAGATCGATACCCGTCTGATTGGCGATACAGCCCACCACAAAAAGGATGTCCGCAAGTTCATCAGCCAGGTCCGGCCGACGGCCTTCGGTTTTGTAGCTCTGCTCGCCAAACATACGGGTCATGATCCGGGCCACTTCCCCGGTCTCCTCCATGAGGATGCCCAGGTTGGTCAGCTCGGAGAAGTAACGCACTCCGGTTGTCCGCACCCACCTGTCGATCATCGCCTGATATTCGCTTATACTGATGTCTGTCATGGTCCTTTGCCTTTACTGTTCATGCCGGGCCGACAACGGCCGGGCGCCACATCCATCTATTCCTACCAGTTTTCGCGTCGGAAGCAAACAGGCCCTATCCAGCGTCGCCGCGTACCGCCCTGCCCCCCTCGACCTGCTGTGCATGCTGGTGGATCCGGTCGTTTATGCCCCGGTAACTGAAAGCTGGCCGGCAGCCTTGCAGTTTTACCCTATTTGTGATTTTAAACCGTTTGCAGAAATTGCTTAACCGCGAAATCGCAGAAAGGAAACAACATGCTTGAAAATATAAGTAACCACCGGATACGCGGATTGTCCAGCCTGATCGGCAACACCCCCCTGCTGGCCGTACGGTTCACCTTCCGGGGGCAGGAAAGGATCATTTACGCCAAGGCGGAGAATCTCAACATGACCGGCAGTATTAAAGACCGGATGGCGTTTCATATCCTCATGCAGGGCTACACCAGCGGTGCTTTAAAACCCGGTGACCGGGTTATTGAAGCCACCAGCGGCAACACCGGGATTGCATTTTCTGCCATCGGCAGGGCCCTGGGCCACCCGGTAACCATCTTCATGCCGGACTGGATGAGTGCCGAACGCATTAACCTGATCAAAAGCCTGGGAGCGGATATTCGGCTGGTCAGTCGTGAAGCGGGCGGTTTTCTGGCCAGCATCCGCCTGGCGGAAGAGATGGCGGCCGCCTCAGGCGACACCTTCCTGCCCCGCCAGTTTTCAAACCAGGACAACAGCGCGGCCCACAGCCTGACGACCGGTCCGGAGATATGGTGGCAGTTGAAATTCAGGTCCCTGCAACCCGATGCCTTTGTGGCCGGGGTCGGAACCGGCGGCACTATCATGGGCACCGGACGTTTTCTAAAGGAAAAGTACCCCTCTATCCACCTGCACCCCCTGGAGCCGCTAAACTCCCCTACCCTGTCCACCGGATGCAAGGTCGGCAAACATCGCATACAGGGCATCTCCGACGATGTCATCAGCGTGGATGACGGGGACGCTATCCTGATGGCTCAGAAGCTGGCGGCCGAACTCGGCATCGGGGTAGGCATCTCCTCCGGCGCCAACTTTGTGGGCGCCCTGATGGTCCAGGAAAACCTGGGCCGCGCGGCCACGATCGTCACTGTTTTCCCGGATGACAACAAAAAATACTTGAGCACCGATCTGCTGCGGGATGAACCTGCCCAGCCACAATACCTGGCACCGCATATTGAACTCAAGGAAGTCCAGGCGTTCAAACGCGTCTGCCACACCTGTTGCGATCCCCAAGAGTGCCTGGCGGCCGCCCCGAATGAGGCCACACCGGATGAGCAGCTGCCCCACTGCCCGCGGCGGCTTTAAACCAGACGCTGGTCGCCGCAGGTATTTCAAATCGTTTCCGCCGGCGACCGCCGGGCTGGTGGATTTGACCGTTGGAGTGGCACACTTCTTGAATTCTTCCCAGAATGTATCAGGCAATAGCCTGTTACTATAACCTGCACACAACCGGAGGTTCAGCATGGTTGCAAATATACATACCTGTAAATCGTGTGGCAAGGTGGCCGGCGAGACCGGCCATCTCTGCGATCCCGTGGAATTGAAACAGGCGCATGTCTGTGGGGATTGCGGGCAGGCGTCTACCGACCCGCGCCATATCTGTAAACCCAAATTACGCAATGTCAATTTTGTCTGCGTGGCCTGTGGCCGGGTTGCGGAGATACCGTCGAAACTTTGTAACCCGCGCGACCTCGAGGCCATGGCCAAAGGGGATCCGCCGGAATCACTATTTTAAGGAAGTCTGGCCCTGGCAAGGCCCCTTTTCACGGGTACTTGTCAGGGTTTCTGCCGAACCGATATCTCCCACCCGGGATCAAAATGCTGGTGGCAGGCCGGGCATATGAGGTGGATGCGACCCCGCTCTGAATCCTCCGCTCTATCAATAGCCACATGAAATCCGTCCCGGTAGCCGCATGCCGGACAAACGGAAACATTGCCTTGTGGTTCAATCATCTCCATCACAATTCTCCCAGCGCCCGGGTGTCTCACCGGACGCAACCCGAACAACTATGTATCAATCGAAGCCGGTGGCAGCACACCCATCCACCCTCACCGCATCAAGCCCCGGTTCCAAGACTTTGAAGGGCCTGCCCGGCCAGCCACATGCCCAGGGCCATCACCGCCAGCAGGCCGAAATAGGAGATACCGATGGCGGTCCGCTTGTGGGCCGGCAGGTCATAGTAGGTGGGATCGTACGTCTTAAAATTCTTGAAGAAGGTAAACACCCCGATCAGCAGAATCAAAAACAGGAGCGGAGACCGGGTCTGCAGAAAAACCCCGACCCCGATTGCAAGACCGACCACCCACACCCAACGACTCAGGATCGGGGTGATGCGACCACCATCCAGAGGTGGAATGGGGATCATATTGAACAGGTTGATCATCAATCCCGTATAGGCCAGCGCATACCATATCTGGTGTCCGGTTGCCCATCCCACTACCAGGCACAGTAGGGCGCCCACCGTCCCCAGGGCCGGCCCCCCAATACCCACCAGGGCCTCTACGTAAGCATCCCGGGGGAGGCCTTTCATGGCAATCACCGCCCCGACGAAGGGTATGAAAACCGGCGCACCAGCTGGAATATTCTGCTGCCGCATCACCAGGGCGTGGCCGGCTTCGTGCACGAAAATCAACAGCACGAAACCGAGTGCAAAGGGAAACCCCCACAAAGTGGCGTAAACCCATACGGATGCCACCATGGTTATCAGGGTAGAAAACTTGGCAAATTTCAAGGCTGCCAGGACCCACTTGAATTTACCCAGGACAAAAACCAGCAAAAGCCCCAGGGCACCCCAGCGTTTGAGCCAACCTGAATTAAAACGCGAACGTGCGCCTGATTCCGGTGGGCCGTCCGCCGACGGCCCCACCGTTGCCAGGTGCCGGGCAACAATTTGCAGGTTTTCAACTCTCTTTTCCTGGGCAGCACTTAGTTTGGCCTGATCCATCTGCGTACTTACACCTCCCGCCCCAACGCGTTTAGCCGCGACGCTTGATTTTGAACGGTTCCACCAGCCGCCAAGCCTGGTAGACTGTTATGGCCAGAAAGATAAGGGTAAACATGTCAAATGTCACCCGGGCCACATTGAAAAAGACAGCCGGCTCCGGGAACACTGTCAAAGTACGGGCATATTCGGGTGACCGTTCTAAAATGAAGGTCCGTTTTACCAGGTAGTCGGCATAAAAATAGGCGCCTGCGGCTATACCGGCCGACAGCACCTGCAGTTCACGTGAACGTCGGCCACCGGTGGCAAAGAGCATACCTTTGGCCACCGTGATGCCGATCACGATAGCCACGAGGCCGAACTGGATATTAGTCACCACGGTAAAGCCCCACCAGACCAGGGCTCCGACCACGGCTCCGGCCGTGCCCCCAATCACTGCAGCCGTAAAACTGATCCCCTGACTCTGCTGCCGGACCAGTTGTTCAACCTCGCCCGCCAGTTCATTGAAACATGTCCGGCAAAAGGCTCCCTGGTCGGTTACCTCCATATCGGCGTCGGGTTCAAATGCCTGCTCACACTGCCGACAGGTGCGGCCCGCAACAGGGTCTTTGGCTTGATCTTCCATTGTATAATCCCGATTCATATTTATCTTATGTCTAAAAAACAGCCACCGGCGGCTATTATCCCTGCCTTTCCGGTGTTTAGCAAGAGCCGCCTTGATTTTGACCTAAAAACCGTTTTTCAAGATGGATTATAGTCATTGACCTGTTTGAGGGTCCGCTATTAGATAGGCATCAGACCTTCTCTCAGGAAAACGGGAAAACACCATGCGAGATGACAATCGGTCCCGCTCCATAACTGCCCTGATGATGATCGCCCGCTTTACCGGCAGCGCGTCCCTGCTGCTGTTTGGGTTCTTTCTGTTAAACGGCGCCTGGCAAAGCGTCAATCTTTCCCTGTCGGCAACCGGTCAGCTCCTCTGGAATGCCGGCCTGTCGGGGCTTTTCTTCCTGCAGCACAGCGGCATGGTACGCCAACGTATGTGGTCCTGGTTGACACCCTGGCTGCCTGAATATACCCACCGCGCAGTTTACACCATTGCGTCCGGGGCTGTCTTGACGGCTGTCGTCTTACTCTGGCAGCCGGCTGATGCTGTGCGGCTGGCACTGCACGGCCCCTGGCGCTGGCTGGCAAGGGGCGTTTTTGTCGCCGGGTCGGCCGGCTTTGTCTGGAGTGCCATAGCACTGCAGTATTTCGATGCCTTTGGAATATCTGATCTTAAGGCCCACTTGAAAGGGACCATTCGCAAACCACAGCCCTTTTCAATCCAGGGGCCTTATCGTTGGGTTCGGCACCCTTTTTACCTGTTTGCCATTCTTTTAATCTGGTCCTGCCCCGACTTGACCGCCGACCGTTTGCTCTTCAACATCGTCTGGACGGCCTGGATCTACATCGGGGCCCGGCTGGAGGAACGGGATCTGGTGGCTGAATTCAAGGAACCGTACCGCCACTACCAGCGCTCCGTCCCCATGCTGGTCCCCTGGAAAAGGCCGGTGGAAGTGAAGGCCGAAGAAGCCGACCCGACAAACCGTTAATCCGCAAATTGCATCACACGGGCCATGTGCAGTGCCCGCGGCCGACTTGCTATAATCTGTCCGGTATGGTTTCATTTGGTTATCTCCTTACCCCGGGAGGCCACCGCATGCCGAAATCGATCAAGGACAAGGTAAAAACGCTTGAAAAGCAAAACCGTCTGCTGACCGACAACCTGGTCGATGCCATCTGGGTCATGGATGCCGAAACCCTGACGTATGAATATATCACCCCTTCGATCCAACGCATCAGCGGTTACCGGTCGGATGAACTCATCAACACCTCCATTGTCGAGCGCCTAACCCCGGAATCTCTGCAAAAGGCCACCGATCTGCTGGCCAGCGAACTGAAAGCATATGAGCAGGGTAAGCGCACGGCCCAGTCCGTTGAACTGGAACTGATCCACAAACACGGCGGCACATACTGGGTCGAAATCCGGGCCAAGTTCCTGAAGGAGGCCGACCGGCCTCTGAAAATTGTCGGCATCACCCGCGATGTAACCGGCCGCAAACAATCGCAGCAGGCGTTGGAAGAACTCAACCTGCAATTAACCGCCGCCCTGGCGGACAAGCAGAAACTGCTGGATGAAATTAAAGTACTGCAGTGGTTGCTGCCCGTCTGCAGCGGCTGTAAACGCATCCGGGACGACAATGGCAAGTGGTGGCCGCTGGAGGCTTACGTCCGGGCCCATACGGACTCGGATTTTACGCACACAATCTGCCAGGATTGCAAAGCTGTTTTTTATGACCAGCCGAAGAAGTAAGGCGCCCCGCGCCCACAGGTACCGCACAGGGGCATGATCACAGCCAGCGCTGAACCCCTGTGCCGGGACCCGGCCGGACCGGCGCAGCGTTCAGGAGGACCGCATGCATACCCCTAAAAATATCCGCCTGCTGTTGACCGCCCTGCTGGCAGCCATCTGGATGGGACCGACCGGCATATCCGCAACCGATAAAGCACCGGTAGACAACCGCCGCTGGGAAAGCCAGCGCAAACAGATGGTAGCCTTCCAGATCCGGGCACGCGGCATCCGCCACCCGTTTGTCCTGCGGGCCATGACTACGGTCCCGCGTCACCGTTTTGTCCCTTACCGCGTGCGCCAGATGGCCTACCAGGACACCCCGCTGCCGATCGGGAACGGGCAGACTATCTCCCAGCCCTATATCGTGGCCCTGATGTCCACGGTCCTGGAATTGGACCGCGCCCAGAATGTTTTGGAAATTGGTACCGGCTCAGGCTACCAGGCGGCCGTGCTCGGTGAATTGGCCGGCCAGGTTTACAGCATGGAGATCATCCCCGCCCTGGGGCAGACCGCGCAGAAAGTTCTGCAGGATTTGGGCTATGCCAATGTCCACGTACGCATCGGGGACGGCTACCAGGGTTGGCCGGAAAAAGCGCCCTTCGATGCCGTTATCGTTACCTGCGCACCCACCCATGTTCCCCAACCGCTCCAGGATCAATTGGCCGAAGGCGGCCGGCTTGTCATTCCCGTGGGACCGGCCGAGGACCAGGAACTGGTCCTGCTCAAAAAAATTAACGGGAAGATCCAGCAGCAAAAGATCATTCCCGTGCGCTTCGTTCCGATGGTAGATAAAAAAGGGCGAACCTATTAAGGTGTATAAGCTGAAGACTGCAGGCCGAAGGTTTGCATGCCTTTTTCCCAACAGCCTTCAGTCTTCAGCCTGAACAACCTTATTCAATAAGTGGCTGCAAAATCTTCCATCGGGCTCAACGCCGAGTTTGGGCCAAAAGACTTTTTGAGGTAGGTTCTACTCGACGACCCGGAGTCGATGCGTTTCCCGCAGACGTAACCAGACCTGCCGCATGATCTCCTGACGGCTGGCCACCCGCTCCACATCAGCGGCCCGGGTCTCCATCAATTTATCGACATGCAGCTGCAGGAGCCGCAGGGCATCCTCCCCCAGATTGGTTATCTCGGATTTATCCCGCAGGGAAAGGCCCGCCAGTACTTCGAAAACCAGCTCATCCAGAGTTCCCGAACCCTCGATCTTGCCGGTCCCCGCCTGCACCCGCCCCATGAGAATCAAATTTTCGATAATGTCGCCTACCCGTTCACCGAAGGTGGTACTTTCCTCACTTGCCGAGGCGAGGATATGGAGGTACTGGGCCTTGTGAGAATCGATGAAGCGGTTGATCTTTGACGGAATCTCGTAAATCGGCATCCCATCGATATTGATGTGCAGGAACGGCCGGCGGTTCTGGGATGCCTGGTGTTCGGTGTATTTTATGACCGGATGTATATTCCAGTCAGACAAAGCGATCGTGCCCAACGAATCCAGCACCGGCGTCTTTGAAGCGGCATGGGGAAACCCGGCCCTGTCCAGCGCCGCTGTAACCACGCCGGACAGCTCGGATGTCTCGCCAACGATAATCTTCTTAAGTATCATTTTTTAAAGGGCCGCGGATGGTTGTAGACAGCAGAATGGTTATTGGTTTTTGTAAAAATCCCGCATGAGTGCTTCCAGGATTCTCTGGACCCCGGCCGACATGGACCCGTAGTAAACACCCTTGTTGGTCTTGGAGTAAATTTTACCGGCCCGGTAGTCATATAAATAGATGACCACGTGACTACCCGCATCTTCGCGGATGCGGATCAGAACGGCCAGGTCAGCCGCGAGCTGCGCCCCGAAAGACTTTACCCGGTGCCAATCCGGGCTGTAATTCGACATCAACGACGTCTGACGCCACACGTCGACGTCGCGGCGGCCCAAAGCCTCCTCGAGCGGGATAGCCAGGCCGGCTTCGCCTTCTGCGGTGTAGCTGTACTTGAGGCCCAGGTGGGGATCCTCGGCCACCGTATTGGCAATGCCTTCGACGGCCAGCACTTCTGTTTTGTACACATAGCCCTCTCCCCAATGGGCAATTACTTTGATGGGAAACAGAACCAGCGCATACCCGTCATCGGGGGCCTTTGATTTCTTGCCGGCCACGGCCGCCAACGGAATCGTGGCAATACAGATCAGCATCAGGGCAAGGCAAAGAAGTAGTCGTCGCATGCGCACCTCTTACGTTGGAGTCATCGGCAACAGACGTCAGTTTATGAGTAAAATTAGTACGATCAGCAGTTAATTGCAAGCGAGGAATCCAGACCGTCAAAATGAAAAGCCCTGCCGGGATTCGGCAGGGCAGTGCTGGCATGGTGCCGGAGGAGAGAATCGAACTCTCATGGGGTCGCCCCCGCGGGATTTTGAGTCCCGTGCGTCTACCAATTTCACCACTCCGGCGTAGGGTTTTCTATAGGGAGATTTCCGCTGGTTGTCAATATCAATCCGCGGCCAGGACCTGCCGGACGATGTCTTCCGGAACAGCACCGCTTCTGAGAATCACCGGCGGCTGTCGGGTAACATCCACCACGGTGGAACCGACCCCCCCGGCCAGATCGCCCGCATCGAGCGTCATATCCGCAGCGCCGGCTATGGCGGCATCCAGGGCCGCTATCCGGCTGCAGCCCGTCCGGCCGGATACATTTGCGCTCGTACCGGTAATCGGGCGGCCGACCGCGGCGACCAGCGCCCGGGCCACGGGATGGGCGGGCAGACGAATGCCGATCTTTCCGCTACCGGCCGTCAGCACAGTCGGAACCAGGGCGGCCGCCTGAAACACGAGGGTCAGCCCGCCGGGCCAGACATTGTCCATCAGCAGCTCGGCGGGGGCCGGAACGGCGGCGACAAGCCGGGTCAGTTCATCCCGGCTGCGGACCAGGATCAAGACCGGCTTATCCGGGCTGCGCCCCTTGGCCGCAAAGATCTTATCTACCGCGACCGGATCCAAAGCATCGGCCGCCAGACCGTAGAGACCACTCGTCGGAAAAACAACCAGCCGCCCGGCCGAAATGGCCCGGGCCGCCTGTAGGAGCGGTTCCCGGGCCGGTTGAACAGGATCGATCTGGATACGTTTAGCGATAGTTTTCAAGTTTGGCGCTTTTCTTCTCAACCTGGGCGGCCATTTCCGTTTTGAAAGCCGCCAGTTTTGCTTCCACGGCTGGATCGGACCCGGCGATAATCTGGGCTGCAAAGATCCCCGCGTTTTTGGCGCCTGATTTCCCCAGCGCCATAGTGGCAACCGGAATACCGGGCGGCATCTGGACGGTGGACAACAGGGAGTCCAGTCCCTGCAGGCAGGAACTGTCGATGGGCACGCCAATGACCGGCAGCGTTGTGTGGGCCGCCAGGACACCCGCCAGGTGGGCGGCATGACCGGCCCCGGCGATGATGGCCTGCAGGCCTCTCTCCCGGGCAGTGCCGGCATACGCAGCCGCCTTGTCCGGACTGCGATGCGCAGAGGCCACCAGCATCTCGAAGGGGATGCCGAATTTCTTCAACATACCCACGGTGCCTTCCATCACACCAAGGTCGCTATCGCTGCCCATGACAATCCCGACCCTGGGCGGGGTCGCAAACCGGATAAGGGCTTTCTTGCCGATATCGCTACGGTACTGTACCTTGGTCCACTTAATTTTTGCAACCGCCTGGTACGCCCTTTTAATGGCCTTCTCAACAGTATCGCCCAGGGCGGTTACCCCCAGGACGCGCCCGCCGTTGGCCACGATCTTGTTGTTTTTCAGGGCGGTCCCCGCGTGGAATACCATGACATCCTTCATCCGGGCGGCAGCCTTCAGGCCGGAAATGGGGTGCCCCTTCTTGTAGGAACGCGGATATCCGCCGGCCGCCATGACCACGCACACCGTTACCCGCTCGTCGATCTCAAGGGTCGTCTTGTCAAGGGTGCCGTCGATCACTGCCTCCATTACCGGGACCAGGTCGTTTTTCAACCGCATCAGCAGCGGCTGGGCTTCCGGGTCACCGAAACGCCCGTTGAATTCGAGCACCTTGATCTGGTCGCCATCGATCATCAATCCGGCATACAGGACGCCCTTGTAGGGGCAGCCTTCAGTCGCCATGGCTTTAACCGTCGGGATCATGACTTCATTCATGATCCGTTTGTGCATATAGGGGTCCACGATGGGCGCCGGTGAATACGCACCCATGCCGCCGGTGTTCGGGCCCTTGTCAGCGTCATAAATGGGTTTGTGATCCTGGGAAGAGGGCAGCGGCACAACCGTCTTGCCATCCGTGAAGGCTAAAAAAGACGCTTCCTCGCCAACCAGGCACTCTTCCACCACAACCTTGCTGCCCGCGTCCCCAAAGTCCTTTTTCACCATGATGCTCTTCAAGGCGGCCAGGGCCTCCTGGACCGTCTGGCAGACGATTACGCCTTTGCCGGCCGCCAGGCCATCGGCTTTCACAACAATGGGCGCCCCTTTCTTTTTTATGTATGCTTCTGCTTTTTTATAACTGGTAAATGCCTCTCCCCAGGCAGTGGGGATGCCGTACTTGAGCATGAGGTCCTTGGAGAAGGATTTGCTGTACTCTATCGCCGCCGCTTTCTGGGAGGCGCCGAAAACCCTGAGACCCGCCGCCTCAAAGCGGTCGGTCAGGCCCCGCGCGAGCGGATCTTCAGGGCCCACCGCCGTCAGGTCGATCTTCTTTTCCAGGGCAAAAGCCAGCAAACCGTCAATATCGGACGCACTGATCGGGACACAGGTGATTTTGCGGCCCGTTATGCCGGCATTGCCCGGGGCACAGAAAACTTTCTTAACCTTCGGGCTCTGCGCAATCTTCCAGACCAGAGCATGTTCTCTCCCACCGCCGCCAATTACCAGAACTTTCATAAATCCCCCCTGTTGCCAAAAAAGGTTAATATAAAAAACCGTATCAGAAGCTATCTCAAGAAACGGATTTTGGTTCAAGGTCCCGTCTACGCCTTCCAGGCTACGCCGGACAAGCAAGGCGCCCATTGGCGTTTATCAGCCGTAGCTTCAGCGAAGGCTGAAGATTGGGCCAAAAACATTTTTTGAGACAGCTTCTAAGCTGTTTGCAGCTTTTTACGCTTAGCGTGGACCTCGAGGCTGAGTGCGACCAGCCGGTCCAACAGAGCACTGAAGGAGTATCCCGCGGCCTGGGCGGCTTGCGGGAATAAGCTCGTAGCCGTCATCCCCGGGATGGTGTTGGTTTCCAACAAGTACAGGTCCGTGCCGTTCAGGATCATATCCGTACGGCTGTAACCCAGGCAGTTCAGGGCCAGGTGCGCCTTGCGGGCGTACCCCTGGGCCTGGCTGGTGAGCTGCGCATCGATCCGGGCAGGGCAGATTTCCTTGGTGGCACCGGCTTTATACTTGGCCTCGTAGTCAAAGAATTCGTACCCCTCCCCGGGAATGATTTCAACCAGCGGCAACGCCTCAGGATTAGCATTGCCTAAAACGCCGCCGGTAATTTCAATTCCAGCCATAAATTTTTCAATCAGCACTTCGTAGTCATAGCGAAAGGCTTTTTCAATCGCGGCCTCTAGATCACCGGCGGTTTTCACGATGGTCATACCGATGCTGGATCCGCTGGTGGCCGGTTTGATTACAACCGGCAGCCCCAGTTCAGCCGCAATATCAGCGCCCCTGAAAGCCTGCCCTTTTTGAATCACGATATCCGGCAGCACCGGCAGACCGGCCAGGGCGTAGAGCCTTTTTGATACGACTTTGTTCATGGCCAGGGCGCTGCCCAGTACGCCGGCGCCCTGGTAGGGAATGTCCAGCAGATCCAACAGGCCCTGCACCGTGCCATCCTCGCCATAGGGCCCGTGCAGAATGATCAGGGCCGCATCCAGGCTGTCCGCCTCCGCAACCAGTTTGCCCAGATCGGTCTTGGGATCGTAAGGCCGGATGTCATACTTGTCCTGGTCCAGCGCCGTATACACCTGTTTACCACTATTGAGAGAAACTTCGCGTTCCGATGAGATACCGCCGCTGATGAGGGCTAATGTTAATTTTTTCATAGCTCTTCCCGTATGAGGTTCTGCTTAAGATCCGGCAGTCAAGGCACGTCTATGCGTTGGTGCACTGCATCCGGCCGGAGCCTGAGCAGGTTAGAAGCTATCAGTTTGTTTTGGATAAAGTGTGTAAATTGAGCAGCTGACGCTTGGCCAGTTCAAACTCATCCTGGGTTATGAGATCGTTCTCCAAAAGTCGCGCGAGTTCCGAAAGCTCCCTGATCTTTACCGTGGCCGGGTCTTCAAGCTGCCGGGCGGGGTCGGTCGTCTGCGATTCAATTGCCGGGGCACTACCGGGGATGCCGACTTTCAGGGAGGCCATGCCGCCCAGGAGGCTGATCTCAAGCGGCCGCCCCTGGAACGCGGACGATTGCAGGGTCTCCTTGAGCGAACGCCCCTCGCGCTTCATTTTACGATAAAACAACCAGGCCGAAAGTGTAATAAGGACGGTTCCGCCCAGGAATATTAAAGGCATGTACTGGACAACACCGCGGAAAAACAAAACCAGAAAACCAAGCATCACGACGAGCAGCACATGCAGGATCAGGATCAAATAAGCCAGCATGACACCTTTGAAAAGACCTTCGCTCTCGTTGTTTTTGGTTCGTATGGCCATAGCGGTTGGACCAGCAATTTTTGGCTGGTGCCCAATCAGGGGTTAGACAGGCGGTCGATAATCTGCCCGGAATACTGAGGCTCTTCCAGATTTACGGGTGTGCGGCGGAGGCAGTTCAGTTTGGTGACCAGATAGTTGAGTTTCTTGATGGCCTTGTATTTTTCTTTACTGTCCCGCATGCCGCCAAGCAGATCTTCGGTCTTGAGTATCTGCTTTTTCAGTTCGATTTCCGGGGGCGTACAATCCGCGTTTTTCAGCATCTTGTAGGCCATGCGCAGGTCCTCGGGGATCCCGCTGTCGTCTTCAAATTCGATCGGTTTCCCGGCCCCTTCCAGGCTCTCGAAATCTCCATTTTTCTGGGCAGCCTGGATGCGCTGCTCCACCAATTTTGCAAATCCGGATAACATGCAATCCTCTACGCAAAAGAGTATCAACTGACCTAAAATTGTCAATTATGCGCCCGGTGTCAACATTTAATGTAAACACGCCTGAAAAACCTCGCCGGATCCGGCGCAGCTGCCGTAAATACCGGGTTGCCCGCCGCCGAGCGTTTCGCGCCGAGCCTGTCAAACCCGGGCTTTGTGGGAACTTGACAGTCCAGCAAAGCTTTGCCATACTTTGCCTGTCCCAATTAAAGACCCGGCGGGCGGCCGGGTCATTTTCCAACGCTGCCAACGATCCAAACTGCTGTAGAACAGACCGGCCAACCGTTATCCAGACAACCTGTACCTACCGGTTTGCACCGCCGTCAACGGCCCGTGCCGAACCGGTATAAAAAAGGATGGGATGTATGCTGGTAATCTGCCCCGACTGCGGCAACCGCTATGAAGTTTTTAAGAGCAACCAAAACCTGGAAATCACCTGCCAATGCGGCCGAGACCTCAAGGTGCTGCCCTGGATGAACCACCGTGAAGTGCTCAGCAGCGAAAGCAGCGGCACCTGTCCCATGTGCCGCCAGCAATATGATCTTTCGAATCTGCGGGCCGGCACCGAAATCGCCTGCCATTGCGGCAACCTGCTCACGGTCGGAAATCCCGCTCTGGAACCAGTTTCCAGCGGCCGGCGGAAAAACGACCAGGCTTCCCGGCTGCGGGAAACGGAACTGCAGGGTTTGATCGATACATCACGCCTGATCCACTCTTCCATCCATGATCTCAACCGCCTGCTCATGCTCGTCGTACGGATTACTTCAGATATGCTGGAAGCCGAAGGCGCCACCATTGTCCTCCAGGATTTAAAAACCGGTGACCTGGTGTTTCACTCCATATCGGGAAAAGAATCTGCCAAGCTGAAGAGCTTCAGGATTGCCGCCGGTGAAGGCATCGCCGGGAGCTGTGTCCAGACCCGCCAGCCGGTAGTTGTCAATGACACCCAGAACGATACCCGGTTTTCGGCCCGGGCCGATCAAAAAAGCGGCTTTAAAACCCGTTCCATCCTTTGCGTGCCGCTCCTCATAGACGACAACTGCATCGGCGCCCTGGAAGCCGTGAACAAAAAGCAGGACCGTGGCTTTGACGAACACGACCTCCTGCTGGCCGAGGCAGTCGCCAGCCAGATCGCCGTGGCCATCCAGAACGTACAGTTGACCGAAGAAGCCATCCGCACCGAGCGCCTGGCGGCAATCGGCCAGGCCGTGACGGGCATCGCCCACTGTATAAAAAACATGCTGCACGGTCTCAAGGGCGGCCTGTTCATTGTCAAAACGACCTTGAAAAAAGCCACCGGAGAAATCGATCATCGGGGATACCAGGTCCTGGAACGCAACCAGGACCGTCTGACCGGCCTGGTACAGGACATGTTGACCTATTCGAAAGACCGCGAACCAGAATACGAACCCACCCATCTCAATGACCTGGTGGCGTCCGTGGTTGAACTGATGCAGACCAAGGCCGGTGAGCGCCAGATTACACTCGCCTTCCGCCCGGATAAGGCCCTGGGCGAACTGGTGATCGACCCCAAGGGGATCTATCGCTGCGTGCTGAACCTGGTCTCCAACGCCCTGGATGCCTGCGAAGATGAAGGCAGTCGCGTGACCGTGACCTCCCGGCTGATCAATGGCGAAAATGTGCAGGTCGATGTGGCCGACGAAGGCTGCGGCATGAACGCCGAAACCCTGGCCACCGTGTTTCAACCGTTTGTCAGCAGCAAGGGGTCCCAGGGAACCGGATTGGGGCTTTCCATTACCAAAAAGATCATAGCGGAACATGGCGGCCGGATTGCGGTCGATTCCACCGAAGGCCAGGGCAGTACGTTTTCAATAATTCTGCCTGCAAAAAGTGACTGAAATAGGGTCGGCTGCTGACCCCAACGGCTGGCGGCAGACCCAATGACATGTAAATTACCCATTAAAATCCGGTCCCTGCGCCGGTCGCGACACTACCACCGGCCCGTCGAAAATAGACATTGACCCCAACTACATATTGTGGTAAAAAATCATAATTCCCCAACATATTGTACAATCCTTTATGCAATTCAGCAGGAGGTGCAATGGAAACCCACCCCATCTCACAGGGCTTTAACCGCTCTTATTCCGACAGCATCGTTGACTACGGTAAAACCAACGAAATCGTGTGCTGCTTTTACACGCTGATCTTCAGGGTGGATGCCCTGGAAGAGAAATATCCCGGCGGGCACATGGCGTTTCTTTTGACGCACCAGGGCTGGAGCAACGAGCACCTTCTGGCGGTATTTCATATGGGACCGGCCCATCAGAAAGTGATGCAGGACATCGAACGTAACGGTTTAACGAAAGTGCAGGACTACATATACCTGGAAGAAGATGATGTCACTTGGTCCTGGAATATGTTTAATTTCGAAACGGAAGCGTCCTGGCTCAAAGGCCGCTATAAAAAAGGCAACCTCTATGTTCGTTACCAGGAGGGTGTCCTGGGTTAGAAGCTATCTCAAAAAAGTCTTCATGTCCGGGGTATCCGGCGAATGTGATGTTTCACTTTCGTAAGCAGAGCCCCAAAAGCAGAAAAGGCTGCAATCTTTAAAGATTGCAGCCTTTTTTATATCAATGGTGGCGATGCAGGGAATCGAACCCCGGACACTACGGATATGAGCCGTATGCTCTAACCATCTGAGCTACATCGCCGTATGGGGCCCAAACGGGGGCCGCCCCATTTGGAAGACGCATTGGTAACAGGCAATGCAGAGCTTGTCAAGCCAAAAGATACCGGTTGCAGACCGCCTTTAATTGGCCGGCGTGGAACCGCTCACTTCTACGGTAAATTCCTCCAGGTTGTCCGGCAGTTTGTTAAAAATCACCATAAACGGAAGCATTTGCCCCGGGTTGATTCTGGACTTGCCTGAATTTTTCAATCGCTTTTTGATCGTTTTCCAATCCAGACCCGCCAGGTCCTGATCGGCCAGGACATTGCCGGCAAACACGGATTGTAACTGGATCTGCTTTTTGCCCGGTGCAAAGAGTTTGCCCAACATCCGGATGGCCCGCCGCGGCTCGTCGTAGCCACCTCTAACCTTGCCGTTGATCACGAACAGGCGTCCGGTTTTGCTGTTTTCGATAAAGCGGCTGTTAATGCCGTGGGTGCTCATCTTGAGATTGCCGGCCACGTCCTCGGGGCCGACTTTGATAAATTCGCCGACATAGGGAATATCCTTGAGAAACGGTTTAACGGGCTCCAGGAATGGCACCTTAATGTCGGCCATATCCAGGCCCACAATCCCGCCGATACCCAGCAGGGCAATCAACACCAGCCCCAGCAATAGTTTCACCGGAGCGCTCATACCACCGCTGCGGGCCACCTTGACTTTTTTCTTTTTCTTTTTTTTCTTCTTCTTCTTCTTTTTAGCCTTCTTATCTTCTTTTTCCGCGACAGCCGCGGCGGCGGCTTCCTCTTCGGCGCCACCTTCCAGATCATCGAAATCAGCAGCACTCGGTGGTTCTATCTCGATGGTTCCGGCAAAATCCATTTCCACATCTTCCATCGAGTCATCCGCCCCGAGATCATCTCCGAAATCCAGCTCCATCTCCTCGGGCTGGTCGTCAGCGGCCTCCATTTCCAGATCGAGATCACCTTCCAGCGACATATCGACATCGTCGTCATCGATTGCGAAATCCAGTTCGTCATCGGCAGGTACGCCGGCATCTTCACTGGTTTCCAGCATATCTTCAATATCCGTCAGATCGAGATCTTCAGTCACTTCAAGATCAGTGATATCCAGATCATCATCCGAGGAGGTGGCATCGTCGAAATCCAGTTCGAGATCAACATCTTCCGGCTCGGCCTCATCGACCTCGATATCATCGTCCAGCATATCTTCCAGGTCGGAGAGGTCCAGCTCACCCGACTCGGAACTCTGGGCGGCACCCGCTTTAGCGCCGTCCTGAGCATCGACCATTTCCTCTATATCCGACAGATCCAGGTCATCACCGCCATCCGCGGAGTCATCGTCCAGATCCAAATCCAGATCCAATTCATCATCGCCACCAGCTGCGGCGGCAGTATCGTCATCACCCAGATCGAGGTCTAGATCCAGGTCGAGATCATCTCCGCCCGCTTCGGCCGCAGCAGGTTCCTCATCTCCCAGATCCAAATCAAGATCCAGATCGTCCGCAGCACCTGCATCGTCATCGCCGAGGTCCAGGTCGAGGTCCAGATCCAGGTCGTCGGCGCTGTCCCCATCGGCTACCGCCTCTTCTTCTCCCAGGTCCAGATCCAGGTCGAGTTCGTCATCTGCGCCGGCCCCGTCATCCCCCAGATCGAGGTCGAGGTCCAGATCCAGATCATCGGTGCTGTCCACGTCGGCTACCGCGTCTTCTTCTCCCAGATCAAGATCCAGGTCGAGCTCATCGTCAGCACCGGCCGCCGCGGCCTCACCGGCGCCGTCATCCCCCAGATCGAGGTCGAGGTCCAGATCGAGATCATCGTCGGCGCTGACCGCTTCAGCGTCGCCGCCATCTCCGAGATCGAGATCGAGATCCAGGTCCAGGTCATCTGCGTCACCCGCATCTGCAGCGGCGTCCTCCTCGCCCAGGTCCAGATCCAGGTCGAGTTCATCTTCTCCACCGGCGGGCGGTTCTGCGGCAACGGCCTCATCATCATCCAGATCGAGATCCAGACCCAGGTCGAGGTCCAGGTCCAGTTCGTCTTCCAGGCCGCCGGCCGGCTCCTCGCTTGCATCATCATCACCATCCAGATCCAGGCCGAGATCCAGTTCATCTTCGGGTTCAGCGGGCGCAGCTGGTTCATCATCATCAAGATCAAAGTCCAAATCCAGTTCATCATCAAGCCCTCCGCCCGCTTCTTCAGCAGCCGGGGAGGTATCGATGTCGGGATCACTGGCATCGGGATCGAGTACAAGATCATTCTCGAAATCAAGGTCATCAAGCCCGAGGTCATCATCGGCCGGGGCAGCGGCCTCAGAGGCTGCGGCGACGCCAGCATCAGCCACAGGCGTACCAGTCTCCTCCGCGGCTGCGGGGGGCGGCTCTGGTGCTGCGGGGGGCGGCTCCGGGGCGGCTGCAGGATAGGCCGTAAAAATTGACTGGCAGGACGTGCAGCGCACCTGAGTACCGGTCGCTTTTACGAAGCTTTCATCCAATTCGTAACTGGTGTTGCAATTCCCACAGGTGATAATCATAACATACCCTCTTCATTGAAATTTCAGATGATAGATTGCCGGCAGCTCACGATAGGCTTCATCATAATCCAGGCCGTAACCGACCAGAAATCCCTTCTCAATCGTATGACAGGCGTAATCGACTTTTACCTGCGACTGGCGGCGTTCTATTTTATCCAGCAGCGTGCACACGCTGACAGTCGCCGGTTTGAGTTTCTTGAGATAGTTCACGAGGTACGTGAGCGTCAGCCCACTATCGACAATGTCTTCAACGACGAGGACATCCTTGCCCTCCATATCTATATCGATCTCTTTGGTAAGTTCAATCTTACCGGAAGAGGTCGTGCCCGATCCGTAGCTGGCCGCGCGGACGAAATCGATTTCGTCCGGAATGGTAAGCCGGCGCGCGAGATCGGCCATGAAGATAAAGGCACCCTTCAAGACTCCCACGAGCACAAGCTTGCGGCCTTTGTAGGCCGCCGATATCTGCCGGGCCACCGAGGCAGTCGATTCCTCGATCTCCTCCCTTTTCAACACAGGTATCAATTCCGGCATAACAGATAACGGCCTAGCCCAACATGGAGACGCAATTTGAGCGACAGAATTAGCCCACTTAAACTCCCATGAAATACCATCTAATGTGGTCTGTTGTCAATGATTTTGGTTCTTTACAGGCCCTCGGCTGCCAGTTCATCGATAAGCTTTTTCTGGGAGGGGGTAAGCGATTTGGGCATGCTGACCAGGATGGTCACATAGAGATCGCCCTTTTGACCACCGTTCATCCGGGGCAGGCCGAGCCCGGCCAACCGCATCTTGGTCTTATGGCGGGTCCCCGGGGGAACTTTCAGGCTCAAGGCTTTGCCCTCGATGGTAGGTGTGGGGATGGTGGTGCCTAAAATGGCATCGGTAAGTTTGATTTCCCGGTTCAGGTGCAAGTCGTTGCCTTCCACCGAAAACACCGAGTCCTCCAGCAGATTGGCCTTTATGTAAAGATCGCCGGGGGCGCCGCCGTAGGGACTGGCCTGCCCCTTGCCGGTCAGGCGCAACTTCTTTCCGGTTGTCATTCCCTGGGGAATCTTAACGGTGATATTCTCGGTTTTTCCAGCGTGGGTGTAGGAAATGGTCTTTTTGACCCCGGTCGCGACTTCCTGGAGTGTAAGGCCGATCTCATATACCAGATCTGCGCCGCGCGGAGCGGCCTGCCGGCCGCGGCTGCCAAAAGGCGAGCCACCACCCCCGAAGTTGAAGGAAAAACCGCCCTGGCCGCCCTTACCGCCGAAACCGAACTCCTTGAATATGTCAGCGAAATCAAATCCACGGAAAATATCTTCCTGGGAATAGCGCTGCTGGAACCCGGCCGAGCCGAAGGTATCGTACTGCTGGCGTTTTTCCTTGTCGCTGAGAACGGCATACGCCTCGCTTATACTTTTAAACTTGGCCTCAGCCTGCTTGTCACCCTTGGTCTGATCAGGGTGGTATTTCAAGGCCAGTTTGCGGTATGCTTTTTTGATCTCGCTATTGGAGGCATTCTTGCTGACCCCCAGGACTTTATAGTAATCCGATTCAGCCATGCTGTTCCTTTCTTTCCATCCTAACCTGTCAAATTGCTTTGCTTTTCCTTTAGTTTAGACGGGAAACCATCACCTCTTAAATTAAGCTTGGCCCGCCTAAGTGTCAAGCGTGCGCCGGCGGGCGGCCGCCTTTCCTTCCATGGCCCGCAGAGCCACCATCAGCACCGAAATGGCCGCCGGGGTCATCCCGTCTATCCGGGTGGCCTGCCCCAGGGATATGGGCCGGACCCTGCTCAACTTTTCCTTGAGTTCGTTGGAAAGCCCATGTACCTGGGAAAAATCATAATCCGGCGGAATCTTAACCCGCTCCAGGTCCTTGAATTTCTCAATCTCTTTCAGCTGGCGCTGGATGTAACCTTCATACTTGATTTCGATTTCCGCCTGCCGGGCGACCGCCGGCTCGATCGGGCTCTCCGCCGGGGCTAGCTGACGGACGGCATCATAACCAAGCTGGGCCCGCTTCAGGAGCTGGCTGAGGTGAATACCGCTCTTGATCGGATTGGTTCCCTTGCCGGCCAGGTAGGCATTGACCTTGGCTGTCGGCTTGACCACGGTATCCTGGACCCTTTTTATTTCGGCAGCGATCTGTTTTTTACGCTCTTTTATTTCCCGGGCATGGTCCTTGTCAATCAGACCCAGACTGTGGCCGACCTCCATCAGTCGGATATCGGCATTGTCTTCCCTGAGCATCAGGCGGTATTCAGCGCGCGAAGTAAACATCCGGTAAGGTTCCCCGGTCCCCCGGGTGACCAGATCGTCCACCATCACCCCCATATAGGCCTGGGACCTGTCCAGGATAAAAGCCGGCCGCTTTTGGACCCGGCAGGCCGCATTGATACCCGCCCAGAGGCCCTGAGCGGCCGCTTCCTCGTAGCCGGAGGTGCCGTTGATCTGGCCGGCCAGAAACAACCCGCCGACCCGCTTGGTTGCCAGGGTGGGATGCAGTTGCACCGGATTCACATAGTCATACTCGATGGCGTAAGCCGGCCGCATGATCTGGGCCTCCTCAAGGCCGGCCACCGATCGGACCACCTGCAGCTGTACGTCCACGGGAAGACTGTTGCCTAGCCCGCTGGCATATACTTCCCGGGTGTCGATCCCTTCCGGTTCGAGGATAATCTGGTGCCGCTCCTTGTCGGGAAACCGAACAATCTTGTCTTCGAACGAGGGGCAATAGCGTGCGGAAACACCCTTGATGACCCCGCCATGCAGGGCGCTCTTGTGCAGATTGTCCTGTACGACCTTGTGCACCCGGGGGCTGGTGTGACCAATGTAACTGGGCAGTTGGGGCATGGAAAGCGAATCCGTAAAAACCGAAAACGGCCGCGGTTCGGTCTCGGCGCCCTGCGCTTCGAATTGCGCGAAATCGATGCTGTCGCGATCCAGACGGGGGGGCGTACCGGTCTTCATCCGCCCCAGCGTAAAACCCAATTCAGCCAGGTGGGCCGGCAGCCCGTAGGAGGCGAATTCACCGGCGCGGCCCGCCTTTATAGAAGTAAAACCGATGTGAACCAGACCGCTTAAAAACGTACCTGTGGCCAGAACCACGGCCTGGGCCCGGTAACCGAAGCCGGTGGCATCTTCAATCCCGACCACCTGGTTGTCTTCCACTACCAGGCGCTCAACCATGGCCTGTTTCAGATCCAGGCCGGCCTGCGCTTCAATGATGGCCTTCATCACCCGGTGGTAGCGGTTCTTGTCGTTTTGGGTACGGGATGACTGGACGGCCGGTCCTTTGCGCGTATTGAGCACCCGGTACTGGATTGCGGTCTGGTCGGTTACCCGCGCCATCTGGCCGCCCAAAGCATCGATCTCCCGCACGAGCTGCCCCTTGGCCATGCCGCCGATAGACGGGCTGCAGGGCATGGCGGCCACCTTGTCCAGATCGATGGCCAGCAGCAGCACGCTGCACCCCATGCGGGCCGCCGCAAGGGCCGCCTCACAACCGGCGTGGCCGGCCCCCACCACGATGATGTCGTATTTTTTGGAATCTACCGCCATAACCAAAACCAAATGGTTCCCGGTTCCCCGTTCAACGTTCCGGGTTAACACCTAAAACCTTTATTTGGTACCGGGTTGCCGGATAGAGGCCTTCAACCTCTGAACCCTGAACCTCTGAACCTTTGAACCCCTGAAACCCAGAACCTCTGAACCCAGAACCTCTGAACCCTGATCCTTTGAACCCATAAGCTCGTATTTACAATTTTTTCAGTGGAATGTATATAAGGACATCAACTCGTGAAGTCAACCAGCAACCCCGGCAGGCCCTTATGAAAAAGCGCTATCGGGACCTGAACACCTACTTTCGGGACATGTTCGGGCACCGGGTTCATAAAATCACGGTCGATGCGGGCATGACCTGTCCCAATCGGGACGGTACCCTATCCACCGGCGGCTGCATTTATTGCAGCGCTCAGGGCTCCGGTACCGGTGCGTTCGGGGCCGGCAAGTCTATCCGCGAACAGTTGGAAAGCGCCAAAGACAAGGTTGCCCGCCGTTTTAAGGCAAAGAAATTTATCGCTTATTTCCAATCATTTACAAACACCTATGCCCCGATCGAAAGGTTGCAGGCCCTCTATGACGAGGCGCTGGCGGTGCCGGATGTCGCCGGGCTGGCCATCGGTACCCGGCCGGACTGTGTCAGCACGGAAGTCCTGGACCTGCTCGAGAGCTATACCGCCGGGAACCTCATCTGGATCGAATACGGCCTGCAGTCCGCGCACGATGTGACCTTGAACCTGATTAACCGGGGCCATGACACCGCCAGTTTTACCCGGGCGGTGGCCGCCACCCGGGGACGGGGGATCAATATCTGTGCCCACATCATCCTGGGACTCCCGGGCGAAACCCGCCGCCAGATGATGGAGACTGCCCGCTTTCTGGCCGATATCGGCATCCACGGGATCAAACTGCACCTGCTCTACGTCATCCTGGGAACCCGGCTTGAAACCCTCTACAACGCCGGGCGGTACCATTGCCTGGAACAGCAGGAATATGTGGAATTGGTCTGCGAGTTTCTTGAACGTCTGCCCACGGATATGGTGATTCAGCGGCTGACGGGCGACCCCCACCCCCGGGAACTGGTTGCGCCCGCCTGGGCTCTGGAGAAAAAACAGACCCTCGACATGATAAAGGCTGTTCTGGAAGACAGGGATACCTGGCAGGGACGCCTTGTGGGAGGATGAAATTAAGCTCTTAGCGGTTAGCCATTGTCTGTTGGCAAAACCTTTTAAAACCCACTGGAATCACAACCGATGAACCAAGTCCGGAAAAGGGGAATCAGGTGGTGCCTGGCGACTATAAGGCTAACAGCGAACCACTAATTGCCAACAGCTGCTGTTAGGTTATCTTTTCCCGAAAATCACGTACGAGTGCCAGGATCTCATCCGTCTCTTCCGTTTCGAACCACCGGACCTCGGAATCGGCCCGGAACCAGGTAAACTGCCGCTTGGCATACCGGCGGGTATCCCGCTTCAGGGTGGCCAGCATCGCGTCCCAATCCAGGTCCCCTTCCAGGTAAGCAGCCATATGGCGATATCCCAATGACTGCATGGACTTCAGGTCCGGCGCATAGCCCCGGTCAAGCAGCCCGCGCACTTCCGCCTCCAGCCCTGCAGCAATCATCATATCCACCCGCCGGTTGATGCGGTCATAAAGTTTGTCGCGCGCCATGGTCAACCCGATTTTCAGGCAATTGTATTTGTCCTCGGCAAAGGCATGCTCAGCCTGCAGGCTGCTCATGGTCCGCCCGGTGGCGGCATGCACTTCGAGCGCCCGCAAGATCCGGTAAGTGTCGTTGGGATGCACCCGGGCGGCGGTTTCGGAATCGATCTTTTCCAGGCGACGGTACAATGCGGACATCCCCATCTCTTCTGATTCTGCCTTGAGATCAGCCCGTATCTGGGGATCACCGGCCTGGATTGCAAATATCCCCCGGGTGAGGGTTTTAATGTACAGACCGGTTCCGCCGGCAACCACAGGAAAAATGCCGCGCGCTGCCAGGCTGGCAATTATCCCGCCGGCCATATCTGCAAACTTCGCGGCATCGAAATGTTCATCGGGATCGACCACATCGATCATGTGGTGCGGCACACGGGCCTGTTCGGCGGTTGTTGGTTTGGCGGTGCCGATGGTCATGTGCCGATATATCTGCATGGAATCTGCGCCGATAACCTCGCCGTTTTCGGCGGCGGCAATTTCGATGGCGACGCTGGTCTTGCCGATTCCCGTAGGGCCGCAGACGATTACCAGGGCGGTTTTATTTGGTTCAAAATTGGTTGACAAATGCTCAAAACCCATACTACTAAGGCGATTTGGTAGAAAAAGAATGGGGTGATGGCATCCGGGGCCGCCACGGCAGCCCGGATTTCGTTTGTTTCTTTAATAATTGCAAAACAGTACAAACCCCCACCACCCTGGCCGACCGTGCCGGGCCCCTCGGATTGACCCCGCAAATGGGGCGGGGCCTCATGGTGTGTCTGCCAGCCCACAAGCCGTGGATAGAATTAACAGGAGATCGTAAAGATGTCAAAAGATGTTGTCGGATCAGTAATGGTTGTCGGGGGTGGTATCACCGGCATGCAGTCGGCCCTGGATTTGGCCGATTCGGGTTACTATGTGTACCTGGTTGAAAAGGGATCTTCCATTGGCGGGGCCATGTCCCAGTTGGACAAGACCTTCCCCACCAATGACTGCGCCATGTGAATTATTTCACCGAAACTGGTCGAGGTCGGCCGGCATTTAAACATTGAGTTGAAAACCCTCAGTGAAATTGGTGAAATCAAAGGCAAGGCTGGCAATTTTGAAGTCGAACTCATCCGCCACCCTCGCTACGTCGACAAAGAAAAGTGTATCGCCTGTGGTCTGTGTGCCGAAAAGTGCCCTAAAAAGGTCCCGGACACCTACAATATGGGCCTGGCCAAACGCAAATCCGCCTATGTGGACTATGCCCAGGCCGTACCGTTGATATACGCCATAGATGATCAGACCTGTATCTATTTCGTGAAGAACGGAAAGTGCGGGGCGTGCAAGAAACTTTGCCCCACCGACGCGATAGATTTCGATCAGAAGGCCAGCACCGAGACCCTGAAGGTCGGTTCGGTGGTCCTCGCCCCCGGTTTCGAACCTTTCGACCCATCCGGGTTCGACAACTATCAGTATGCCAAACTGCCCAACGTGGTCACTTCCATGGAATTCGAGCGGATGCTGTCGGCCTCCGGTCCCTCCATGGGGCATGTCACCCGTCCGTCCGACGGCAAAGACCCTAAAAAGATTGCCTGGTTCCAGTGCATCGGCTCCCGGGACATCAACCGGTGTGATAATGCGCACTGTTCCTCGGTCTGCTGTATGTATGCCATCAAGGAAGCGGTCATCGCCAAGGAGCATGACAGCGATCTGGAATGTGCGATATTTTTTATGGACATGCGCACCCACGGCAAGGAGTTCGAGCGGTTTTATGATCGGGCCCGCGACAAAGCGGGAGTACGCTTCGAACGCAGCCGGATCCACACCATCAATCCGGTCGGTGATTCCGGTGACCTCGAAGTCCGCTATGTCAGCGAAAGCGGGGAATTGCAAACCGAAATCTTCGACATGGTTGTCCTCTCCATTGGACTGCAGACCTCGCCGGGAACCGTGGCGCTGGCCGAACAACTCGGCATCGAGCTGACCTCCGGCAACTTCTGTAAAGCGCCGACCTTTGCACCGGTCAGCACCAACCGCCCGGGTATTTTCGCCTCCGGCGCCTTCCAGGGCCCCAAGGACATTCCCCAGGCGGTCATCGAGGCCTCCGCGGCGGCCACGGCCGCCGGTGAGATCCTCGCCGAGGCACGGGGGACCAATATCATTCAGGCGGAAGAAGTGCCTGAAACCAATGTCGCCGGTGACCGGCCCCGGATCGGCGTGTTTGTCTGCCGCTGCGGAACCAACATCGCCGGGGTCGTGGATGTACCGGCCGTAGCGGAATACGCCGCGACCCTGCCTTACGTGGACTATACCGCCGACAACCTGTACTCCTGCTCCCAGGATTCACAGGAGACGATGGCCAAGATCATCAAGGAAGAGGGCCTCAACCGGGTGGTCGTAGCAGCCTGTACACCTAAAACCCATGAAGCCCTGTTTATGGAAACCATGACCAGTGCCGGTCTGAACAAATACCTGTTCGAAATGGCCAACATTCGCAACCACAATTCCTGGGTCCATAAGAACAACCCGGAACTGGCCACCGAAAAAGCCATGGACCTGGTCCGCATGGCCGTTTCCAAGGTGGCCCTGATGCAGCCGCTCGAAGAGGCCCAGCTGGATATCGACCAGACCGCCATGGTGGTCGGCGGCGGCATCGCCGGCATGTCGGCGGCCCGCAGCCTGGCTCGCCAGGGCTATGCGACCCATATCATCGAAAAGGGAACCCAACTGGGCGGCCAGGCCAACAGGCTTTACAAGACCGCCATCGGCGAAGACATCCAGCAGCAGCTGACCGGCCTGGTCAGCGACGTCGAGGGCCAGGCCAACATCCAGGTCCACCTGAACACAGAGTTGAAAATGGTGGAAGGGTTTGTCGGCAATTTCAAGGCCACCCTCGAAAATGAAGCCGGCGAACAGGAGCTGGAACACGGCGTGGCGATCATGGCCACCGGTGCCAGCCCCCTGCAACCGCAAGAGTATGAATACGGCAACGACCCGCGCATCATCACGGCGCTCGACCTGGATGAAAAATTCATCAAGGATGACCCTGCGCTGCAAGAACTCAATACCGCCGTGTTTATCCAGTGTGTCGGCTCCCGCGACCAGGACCGGCCGTATTGTTCCCGGGTATGCTGTACCCATTCGGTCGACACCGCCCTGGAGCTGAAAAAACGCAATCCCGATATGACGGTTTTCATTCTTTACCGGGATATTCGTACTTACGGCGAAAAGGAACTGGTCTACCGGGAAGCCCGCGAGGCGGGCGTGATTTTCATCCGGTACGCCCTCGACAACAAACCCCAGGTGCGCATTGAAGGCGGCCGGTTGCTGGTGACCGCCACCGATCATGTGCTGGGTCGTCCGATCGAAATCGAAACGGACCTTTTAACCCTGGCTTCGGCCCTGGTTCCCAATCGGGACGAAAGCCTGGCAAACTTTTTCAAGGTCCCCATGAACGACGACGGGTTCTTTGTGGAAAGACACGCCAAACTGGGCCCCTCGGAATTCGCCACCGACGGTGTCTTCCTGTGCGGGTTGGCCCACTATCCCAAACCCATTGATGAATCGATCGCCCAGGGACAGGCGGCCGCCTCCCGGGCAGTCACGCTGCTGGCGCGCAAAAACATCTTTACCAGCGGAACGGTCGCCGAAGCGAACCCGCTGAACTGCAGCAGCTGCGGTGTCTGCGTCGCCATCTGCCCCTATAACGCGCCGGCGTTCACCACCGAAGGCCCCTGGGCCGGCCGGGCTGAAATCAATCCGGTCCTGTGCAAAGGCTGCGGCCTCTGCGTGGCCTCCTGCCGTTCAGGTGCCCTGCACCTGAAAGGCTTTGATAACAACCAGATATTTGCCCAGATTTTTTCAATTGATGAAGCTGTGTAATCCAATTGCGGGGCCTGTCAGGCCCTCAAGAACGCATAACCAGAGTTAAGGAGTAAGCAACCATGACCGAGTGGCAACCAAAGATCGTCAGTTTTCTCTGCAACTGGTGCAGCTATGGTGCGGCGGATCTGGCCGGCGTCGGCCGGATGGAATATCCGCCCAACATCCGGGTCATCCGGATACCCTGCACCGGCCGCATGAGCCCGAAATTTTTCCTGGCCGCCCTGAACGAGGGCGCGGATGCTGTCTGGGTGTCCGGGTGACATCTCGGTGAATGCCATTACCTGGAAGGTAATTACTACGCCCGACGCAAATTCGCCCTTTTCACCAACCTTATAGAGCATATGGGAATCGAGCCTGGAAGGCTCCACTTCTCATGGGTTTCGTCCGCTGAATCGACCAAGTTTGTGGACGTGGTCAATGAAGTGACCGCAGCGGTCAAGGAGCTAGGACCGAATACTCACCACTTAAAAGACAAGGCCAAGGTAGCTTAAATGTTAGGATATGCTGATAAGATGAAAGAGGTATCCCGGCGGCTTCTCAAGGAGTGCCAGGTAGAAGTCCTGATCGGGTTCCGCCAGGGGTCCCTGCCGATGATGAACGAACCGTGCTTCGTGAAGAGCGACGCGGATGTCGACCAGTTGGTATGGGACAGCAATTGCGGCATCAACCTGGCCAATTACCTGACCAACCGGCAGGAAGAAAAGATCGGGATCTTTGTCAAGGGTTGCGACAGCCGCAATATCGTCACCCACATCCTGGAAAATAAGATCAAAAGAGAACAGCTGGTGATCATCGAGGTCCCCTGCCAGGGCATGCTCGACCGGCGCAAAATCAACGCCTTGATCGATGGTGAAGTCACCACCGTCACCGAAAATGATAACGAGGTGCGCGTCCAGGGCACCGATTTTGACCAAGCGTTCACCAAGGATGAACTGTTGCAGGACAACTGCCGCATTTGTCATCACCGCAATCCGGTCGTCCACGATGAAATGCTGGCCGATCCGGTTGCCGAAACGGCGGACATCGACCGCTACGCCGATGTACGCACCATCGAGGAGATGGCACCCGCCGAAAAGAAACAACACTTCGATGACCTGCTGGCACCCTGCATCCGCTGTTACGCCTGTCGGAATGCTTGCCCGCTGTGCTACTGCCCCACCTGCTTTGTGGATGAATCCAAACCGCAATGGGTGGGCAAGGGCCAGGAACTGGCCAACATCCGGACGTTCCATTTCCTGCGGGCTTACCACTGCGCCGGCCGTTGCACCGATTGCGGCGCCTGCGAGCGGGCCTGCCCGGTAGGCATTCCCATGCGCCAGCTGACCAAGAAGCTGGAGAAGGACGCCAAGGAACTGTTCGACTGGGAAGCGGGCATGTCCCTGGATACGCGGCCGGCGCTGGATACATATCAACCCGGTGACCCGGACGATTTCATTAAATAAGATGCGCGACCCCCAGGCTGACCGGCAGCGGCCGTCAGCGGGTGCGGACGCAAGCCATGAAACACCAAAGACAAAAGGCAAATTCTATGAAGGTCGTAAAAATTGAAAAAAATCGGTGGGAAGCCGGGCTGGACACCCTGCGCGCGGCCTACCGGCTTTTCGGACCGGTGAAGGCCAAAGAAGGGCATGAACTCAAGGAACTCGCCCAGGGCGAATTCCCGGATTACAGTACGCTCAACACCCGTCTTTCGCCCAAAGCGATTGCCTTCCCGCAATCCGAGGATATTCTCGAGTATTCTCTGGATCCCAATGCGGAAGACCACCACATCATGCGGGAGGTGGCCGGTGATCTCACACCCCGTGCGGTAATCGGGTTGCGTCCGTGCGATGCCCGTGCCATGGCGCTGCTCGATCTCAACTTCGACACGCCGGAATACAAGGATCCCTACTGGATCAGGGCTTACGAGGCAACCACGTTTGTCGGCTTGGCCTGCGACGATCCGTACACCACCTGCTTTTGCACCACGGCCGGCTGCGGCCCCTACAATGAACAGGGGCTGGACGTGCTGCTGACGGACAATGGTGATCACTACCTGGCCAAGGCCCTGACCGACAAAGGCGGGGCCTTGCTGGAGAGCGCCGGCTGGAACGCAGAGACCGATGGCGACAGCATCTTTGCCGACAAAAAAACAGCCGCTGAAGCTAAAATCGTCAGTGCCATCGCGACCGACAAATTGCGCGATGCGGACACCCTGGCGCTCCATGAAGCCCCTTTCTGGGAGGATGTCTCTTTTGCCTGCATCAATTGCGGCACCTGCACCTTTCTCTGCCCGACCTGCTGGTGTTTCGATATCCAGGACGAGGTGCACGGCAAATCGGGCAAGCGGTTAAAAAACTGGGACAGCTGCATGTTCCCGCTCTTCACCATGCACACCACGGGGCACAACCCGCGGGGCGCCAAGCTGCAGCGGGTCCGCCAGCGCTTTATGCATAAACTGAAATATTTTGTCGATAAGTACGACACGGGGACCATGTGTGTCGGTTGCGGCCGCTGCGTTCGTCAGTGTCCGGTAAATATCGATATTCGTAAGGTCTGTGACCTGATGAACAGCCACGCGGCCGTAGACAGCTGTGTGGCCGAGGGATAATAAGGGGGATTTAAGACGTGCAGAATCCATATTTACCGTACCCGGTTCGCATTGACGAGTTGGAAGTCGCAACCGAGGATAAGAGCCTTAAGACATTCAAATTTGTCTTTCTGAATGAGGGTGATGAAGATAAGTTTGCCTACCAGGCCGGCCAGTTTGCCGAATTGTCCGTACCCGGTGTGGGTGAAATCCCCATCGGGATCGCCTCTTCCCCGGTGGAAAAAGGGTTTGTGAAATTTACGATCTTCAAAGCCGGGGTGGTGACCAGCCACATGCACGCCATGCAGGCGGGGGATATCATGGGTATCCGGGGTCCTTTGGGCAACTGGTATCCCTGGGACATGCTGGAAGGCAAGAATATCCTTATTGTCGGCGGCGGGTTCGCCTTCACCACCCTGCGCTCTTCCATCGTGTACATGCTGGATCCCGCCAATCGCGGCCGTTTCGGAAACATCGACGTCGTCTACGGGGCGCGCACACCGGGCATGCTGCTGTACAAGGATGAACTGGTCGAATGGGAAAAACGTGACGACATCAACATGCATCTCACCATCGATGCGCCGGCAGAAGGGTGGGACTACAATGTCGGCTTCGTACCACCGGTCACTGAAGAGAAAGCGCCCGAGGCGGACAAGGACACCTATGCGATTGTCTGCGGCCCGCCGGTCATGATCAAATTTACCCTGCCGGTTCTGGAAAAACTGGGGTACACCGACGACCAGATCATCATGTCCCTTGAAAATCGCATGAAATGCGGCTTCGGCATGTGCGGACGCTGCGGAATCGGTAAAGAACTGGTCTGCAAGGACGGTCCGGTTTTCACCCTGGGCCAGTTGAACAATACGCCTAAGGAGTATTAAGGCCGCCTCGACATAATTAGTTGTTAATATTATATAAATAGCTGAATATTGCAAATTGCAGCCATCGGTATTATTTTCATATTGACATCGGATACTCAATCGGTTAGAAGTCTTTTTTCAATGCAAAAATAACGGCGGAATGCCATAAGTAACAAAAATATTAATTAAGGAGGAATGCTAAATGGCAACAGTAGAATTTGGTGGAGAAACTTTTGGCGTAGATGAAGACGGTTTTATCGATGATTACGCAACCTGGAGTGAAAACTGGGTCCAGTTTGTAAAAGGCGAAGAAGGCATCGACGAGCTGAACGACGAACACCGTCTGGTAATCAACACTCTGCGCGAATACTATGAGAAAAATGGGATTGCCCCGATGGTACGGGTACTTTCCAAGGTTACCAAGTTCAAGCTGAAACACATCTACGAGCTGTTCCCGTCAGGCCCCGGCAAGGGAGCCTGTAAGATGGCTGGTCTGCCCAAACCGACCGGCTGTGTATAATCACAGACCAGTGATTGGGTACACAAACATCTGATCAAAAAGGCCCTGCTAAACAGCAGGGCCTTTTTTATTGGTATTTCTAGCGTGTCACCCGGAGCAGGGCGAAGGGCCCCGCCCCTCTATAAAATTGGGATGGTTGCACCGGGATTCTTCGCTGCTTCACTCCTCAGAATGAAAGGTAAGCCTATAAGGTTTTTTCGCGAAAACTGTTCTGAGAGGTGCATTATGATGATCAACGTCAAAACCAGTTCCCGGACCGAGTTCGTCGACATCACAGCCAAGGTTCAAAATGCCGTCCAGGAATCCGGCCTCCAGTCCGGACTTTGCATGGTTTATGTCCCCCACACGACTGGGGCCGTTACCATCAATGAAAGTGCCGACCCCAGCGTAAAAAGGGACATTCTCATGGTCCTCAACCAAATGGTCCCCTGGAAAGCGGACTACCGCCACCTGGAGGGCAACTCCCCGGCACATGTAAAGTCAACGCTTGTCGGCGCCTCGGAACTGATCATGGTCGAAAATGGCCGCCTGGTGTTGGGAACCTGGCAGGGCATCTTTTTCTGTGAGTTCGACGGACCGCGAACCCGTAAGGTACATTTGAAATTCATGCAGGGATAACATCAACCGCAATGGAAAAACTGAACGCTACCGACAAGAAAATTCTTAACCGCATCCAGTCCGATTTCCCGATTACCAGAAATCCGTTTGCTACCATTGCTGCAGAACTTGGCCTTGCCGAAGAAGACGTGCTCACACGGCTCACGCGCCTGAGAGAACAGGGCCTCATCAGGCGGATCGGCGGTAATTTCGTACCGGAGAAGCTCGGTTTCGTCAGCACGCTGTGTGCGGCCAAAGTACCGGCCGATCGCATCGATCAGTTTGCTGAAACCGTCAACCGCTATCCGGGCGTTACCCACAACTACCTGCGGGAAAACAATTATAATGTCTGGTTCACTTTTATCGCTCCTTCGCGGGAGGACATAGAGCAGAACCTGGCGAACATTTCCCGGGAAACCGGAGTGACCGAGATCCTTAACCTCCCGGCCACGCGGGTGTTCAAGATCAGGGCTCAGTTCAATTTGAAATAGGATCAAGGTCGAAGGTATAAGGGGAAAGACTGAAGTTTGGAGACTGAGGGTTTGAGCATGGATACCCTGCGTATTGCAGCGGCGGTGGTGAACGCCCCCATCGGTAAAACCGAACACAACCTGGCCCAGGTATCCCATTGGACCCGGATAGCTGCAGACCAGGGCGTCCACCTGATCTGCTTTCCCGAGATGAATCTGACCGGGTACCTCCACACGGCTGCGGCTGCGGCCTGTGCCGAATCTATTCCGGGCACCACAACCGCTGCCCTGACCCAGATTTCCGGTGAGATGGGGGTCACTATCCTGGCCGGCATGGCCGAAAAAGATGCCGCCGGACGGTTGTTTATCATCCATCTGGCCGCCGGTCCCCACGGCGGGATGGATGTATACCGCAAACTGCACCTGGCACCGCCCGAACAGGCGATCTTTACGCCTGGTGACCAGGTATCCCTTTTCAAAGCAGGGTCCCTGACCTGCGGTATCCAGCTCTGCTACGACGCCCATTTCCCGGAACTGACGACCCGGATGGCCCTTGACGGGGCGGATGTCGTTTTTATACCGCATGCCTCACCCAGCCGTGGCCAGACCGCCCGGGACAAGCATCAATCCTGGATGCGCCATCTCACTGCGCGGGCTTACGACAATGGTCTTTTCATAGTAGCCTGCAACCAGACCGGCCGTAATGGTAACGGACTGGAATTCCCAGGAAATGCCGTCGTCATCGACCCATCCGGCAACATCCTCGCCAGAAAGCTGGATGACAAGGAAGGCCTGCTGGTAGTCGACCTGGACAGCAGGGCGCTGGAACATGTGCGTGAGCACCGGATGCGTTACTTTTTGCCGAATAGAAGGCCGGATATGTATTAGTCCGGGTTCTGCCCGGGCGCCTGGGCCGCCCTCTTTACAGACGCGGCCATTGTATGATAGGGCCTCTATGTTTCATGCATCGCAGCGCGTAACAGCTGAACCTGCACACCTGTGCGTCTTTCGTCCGGAACGCGTCGCGCGCTGTTTCCGTGGTGATGAAAGATCCGGTGCTGCCTTTTGCTTAAATGCCAATCGCAGAGTTGGCCTAAATTTTAAATGTATTCATATTCGGTATAAAACCAAAATTAAGGAGGTTAAACATGGCGAATAGCGACGCAACCGAAAAACAGCCCCTCTGGTTGAGCATTGAGGAAAAGATCCTGGCGCTCGATTCTCTTGATCTCGCGGGCGACAATCTGGAAGCGGCAGTCCAGCAGATTTCCGGCGAGCTCGATGGTGACGGGTACAAAGTCTCAAGCCTGGGCGGTAGCATGCTGGAACTACGCTTTGCTTTGGATAAAGCCGTACAGGTCGGCCACCCCATGCTGAAGGATCTCAACGGGGCGGTTGGCGCCTTTTCCCTCGAGGATGTTGAGGACGCCTATGGCGCCGCCAGCAAACTCATCGGCGACCTGGGCGCAACCTGGCCGAAGATGACCAAAGCTGCGAACCGGGCAGACGTGATCCAGATGATCGAAGCAGCCCGACTCGATCTGATGGTAGCCAAAGCCAAGGGCATGCCCGACGACCAGGGCATTCGGATGCTGATAGGCGATAATGTGGCTTTCGACGTAATTGCCGCAAGGATGGAAATCACCGCGGAAGAAGTCGAAGAAGTCAACAAAGCCATCGAGGCGGAGAAGGCCGAGGAGGCCAGAATACTCGGGCTGCTGGAGAAAGTCGCCGACAAACCCGATGACGAAAAAGTCCGACACCTGTTCGATAATAACGTTGCCGAGCCGTTGATTGTCTCCGTTGCCAAGATCGGCCAGGATGCCATTGATGCCGTGAAAAAGGCCATGGAAGAGGAGCTGAAAGAGAAGGAACGGCTGGCAGCCGAAGCGGCCGCCAAGAAGAAAGCCGAAGCTGAAGGCCCCGCCCTGGAAGACATTTCGCCGGAGGATATGGTCGATCACATCGAAGCCATTCGCGAAATCATGGAGTTCAGCGACCAGGAAAAAGAAATCCGGACTATGTGCGAGCAAAGCGCCTTACCCAAGGCTCTGGTGGACATTGCCGTCACCGATCCAGCCAAGCTGGATGAGCTTGAAAAACAGGCCGAAGGATAGCAACATTGCCCGCAGCTTGATCCCCTATTGGGCCAGTTGCTTGAAAATACGATCAGAAAAGGCTTAGGAGGCCATCTCCTAAGCCTTTTTTCTTTTCAGCCAGAAGTCAAATGAACGCCCCGGCACAAAGATGTCGATGCCGATCGAAGGTTCCGCCAATGGATTCGACACAATGTGGGTTTCATTGCCCGGGATGAATACGGCGTCATTTTCAGCCAGTTCCTGCTCGTCATCGTCGGTGGTAATGACAAGTTTGCCCTTGAGCACAATGAGCACCTGGGCATTGGGGTGGTCGTGGCGCGAAGAGGCATGCCCAGGGGGTTTGACGAAATGTTCAATCGAAATTTCGTCCTGACTGCACAGGCTCACCCGTTTCCAGTCTTTTTCCGGTTCGTAGTTTTCGGCACTGTCGAATTGAATGACTTTCATCTTTTCTCCTCCTGCTGTCACTGTGCCCCTATTCAGGGTATGCAATGGTCCTTGCGTTTTATAAATCCGTCCGCAAACGCTTTGCGCAAAGACCGGGCAGCCCCGTCCCATACATAGAACTTGATGGCCGGCTTGGATTGAATCTCGACTGCGGGGCTTGCTGCTTCCTGCTCCAGCATCTTAATAAAAGCCGCGTGGGGCACCCATACCCAGAAAGCGCGTTCGACATGGATGCATTTACGCTGAGCAGCGATATCGGCGACATCCCGATACGGAACCTCGGTCACATAGCTTTAGAAGCTGCCCGAGCGGCTCGGACCGTTCAGCCGGAAACGTTCAGTTGCTTTTGGGTCATAGGCGCAATTCGTTTCTTCGTAGAACTCACGCAAGGCAGTTTGCTTTGCCGATTCGTTACCCTCAGGCCGCCCCCCGAATGCGCCCCATGCTTGACGCTTATCATCGGGATCATAAGCGAGAAGATAAAGAGCGCCCTGCGCAGAGCAGGCGTAGGGTATGATGCCGGCGGCAACCCCCTTGATAGGGTCTGCCTTGACTGTTGTTGCGGACAAAAGCAGCCCTGATAGCAAAAAGAGGGTTTTCATTATTGGATGTCTGACTTTCATAACGCCTAATGGGCCCAATTTTTCAGTACATGGGATTTCCATTTCTGGTTTCATCCGGAATGGCCTGGATTGAATCCCAGTGCTCAACAATTTTTCCATTATCATCAAATCGGAAAAAATCCATGGTCACGTACTCCTCGTTCCCCGGCCAGGTCTGGTGGGTATGCAGGGCTACCAGATCCCCCTCGGCTACGGCTCTTACAAATTCTATGCTTTTACCAGGGTAGTCCCGGGCCATTTCTGTGAAGTAGTCGATGAACGGCTGCTTGCCATCGCCTACCAGGGGGTTATGTTGTATATATTCCGCGCCCACATATTTTTCGACCGCTTTAAGCGGGTCGCCCAGGTAAGCGGTGCGATAGAAAGCAATGGCGTTTTGCTTGTTAGCCTTCAGATTGTGTTTCATTTTTCCTCGACTTTTAATTTTTGCGCTGCTGGAACGCATTCGCCGGCAGGACCCCGTCGTGAATATTGCGGCGCAATGTATAATCAACCGTTGGGTTTGTTTCCCACTGTTACAACAACTTTACCTTTGAAACACCCTCTTCCAAAATACCGGAAAGCATCTGCTGTTTGTTCAAGGGGGAAACATCTATCTATAACCGGTTTTAATTTACCCTCCTCAAAAAGCTTAATTAAATATTGCAAGTCTTTATTTGCTTTGTAGCCGACCATCTGCATGTTACAGTTTCCGGCCACTTTCTTGAATAACAGAAGCTGCAGGATTCGCGCTGTTTTACCTCCGACGGTTACATAGCTTCCGCCGGGACGCAAGGCCCGCTTATAATCAAAAATAGAACGATTTGTTTGGACATCAAAAATTAAATCATATGCGCGCCCATTCATTGTAAAATCTTCTATTGTATAATCAATCACATGATCGGCACCCAAGGTACGCATCAGCTCTAACTTTTCGGTGCGATCAACTGCTGTTACTTCAACATCGAACAATTTTGATAGTTGAATCCCGAGAGTCCCCGTACTACCCCCGCCGCCATTGATCAAAACCGTTTGACCGGATTCAATCTTTCCATAATCTATGAGGCCCTGCACGGCCAGGTTGCCCCCGTGCGACAAGCAGGCCGCCTCCTCGAAAGTCATGCTTGCCGGTTTATAAATCAAGTCGTTTTCGCGTGCGCAGGTATATTCAGCAAAAGCACCCCAGCCATCCTCTGCCAGATCGCCGAACACCTCATCTCCAATCTGAAAGTGTTTCACCTTTGCGCCTATTGCCGCGACCTTTCCAGCTAGGTCACATCCATGGATCAAGGTACTTTTGGGTTTTAGAAGACCTCCGAAAAAACGATACTCAAACGGCTTGCCGGTTAACATATCCCAGTCCCATGCGGTCAGGGATACGGCCTGAACCTTTACCAAGACTTCATTTTCCGCCGGGACCGGCTTGGGGACATCTTCAAGTCTAAGGACATCCGGTGAACCATATTTGTGATAGACAACTGCTTTCATAGTGATTGTATTGGCATTACCTCGGCACACCCAATTTGATATAGCGAACTGCCTTCGCCCGCGACTCTTGGTCTGGGGGGAGCAACAGTCGCAGAACAGTCTTGATGTCCTTTCCAGATCTCCAGTGAATTGAAGAATGGACCGTCAAGTAAACTTCTACCGGCTTCTTAGTCTATTGCGCAGTTTGCGAATAGCGCCTGGCACAGGCCCATTTCGTAAACGCGCCTGGATTTGCTGTACGCATTCCATCGGGGTCAAAATCGATGTGTCGATTTCAAGATCATACACACCATGTGAATGCACCAGGTCATAATGCGCTTCAGCCAACCCGGGCAGCCTGTCGCCCCGCTCTTTTTCGCGCTGTTGGGCTACCGCAATTGGACACCGGATGCCAACAAACAGGACATTGAAGGTGTGCAAGGCATCGACAGCTTCCTGCAGCACCCTTGCATCAAACACAACATCATCAACAATGAGGTCGGTCCCGGTAGCCGCAAGAGCAGCGATGGACTGATACATCCCTTTTAACAGTCTAAAACCGAGCGGGCCTATTCGAATCTCTGATACCCGCCCGTCACCATCAGGAAACACCCACAAAAAACCTTCGGCGGCTGACGGGTTTTTGCCGTCAGACTGGATATGGAACTTGTCCGGGGCGGCTCTAAGATAGTGATCGATGCCTGTATGCAGATAGTATCCATCCAGCGTTTCCTGGAGGGCTTTGGCAATTACCGATTTGCCGGAACTAGAGGTGCCGTTGAGATAGATGATATTGCCTTGTTCCATTTTGCCTTTGGTTGTTTAACTGCCGGCGCAGTCTTATGTGTTTGTCATCTTCCTGGCTATATACAAATGGACACTACCAAAACCGCCAATCTCCCTCTCAGTATACTCAAAAGAGAATTCTTGCAGTATCTTGGAGATATTTCTGATTGTGTCTCCAGCCGACGCCATTAATTTAGTCAGCCAATAACCAAACCGATTTCTATTTGACGGGTAATCAAAATCGACTATGAGTAATCTGCCGCCCCCCTTCAATACTCGCGACATTTTCGCCATGGCCTGTTTTCCATCAGGGTAGCGGCTGAACTAACAGGTTTTTACGGAGCGGAATAAATATCCAGTGCAGTGGTTCGTTGGGCTATATTGTCTCAATGCCATTCATACCCACAAAAAAGGCATGTTGGTTTATGCCCACAAATCATTTCACCACATCCGGGACAAGTCCATTTTTGTTTTTCATTCCGAATGAAATGTCTGATCCCTGATTCATCGATCTTGTTGAGATTGTCAATCATGCTCATTCCGTACTTTGTGCTGTAGCGCTTATCCAATTGTTTCAACCTGGCGCAGGGATAGCTTTCACAATCAGCGGAGCAATACTTGATTACACCGCTGGTGATTTGTGCACAGTTTCTGATTTTACATGTATGCCGATATTGTGATTTTTGATTTTCTTCACGTTGAGTCCTTCGGCAACCTGGACATGTGTTCTTTTCTCGAATATAGCCCCAGCAGAGACGACAATTCATTCCGCAAGGCGCAATCAAATCGATAGGAATAGTTGACGCTATTTTTCGGTCTTTTTTTGTCATATTTTATAATTCAAGCTCTGTTCATTCAACATCATGCTCTCCCGCTACTATGGAGTGCAGTAAAATAGCGGTCAGGTACAGCGCCTTGTTAAGGCTGTGTTGACTATGTTTCCGTCGGGACGGTATCCGGTTCGATCATCTGCAGAATCAAGTCTGAGACCTTTTTTGCCTCGGGCACAGACAGAAAACCAACTCCATTGATCTTGAAATCGGGCGAAATGTTACTGTCTCCGTAGTACTCCCAATGGCCATCCTGGCCTAGAATTACATCACCGACCCCATTTTTCCGCAGTCGCGTCACGACCGGGAAATCGTTACGATTTATCTCGTCAAAACCAAAAGAGCGCACAAATAGGCCATGGCGATCCTTTATCGCATCAAGAATGATTGCCGTCTGGAAGCGCAGGCCAATGAAGCCAATGGTGCTAAAGATAATACCTAAAAATCCTATAAAGATGAGCAAACAGCCACGTGCCAACCAGGTGCCCACACCAGCGCCATCAAGGAAATCCTGGTAGGTCCCCTGGACAAAGATCCAACTGAACATAAAAACACCATAGAGAAATAGCAGCGACGCAGAAAGGATAACCGGTGATCGCACCCAGATCTCCGCCAGAGCGTGACCGCGACGGATGATCACTGCCCGATAAGGCGACAACAGGTAGGTCAGTTGTCGGGCGCGTAGACAGTTGCCGACAGGGCGCAACAGGAATGTAAGTCCTGACATCAGCGTTATACCCAGCAGGATCAGGAAAATATCGAGCATGTAGGTCGACGAATCTTGCTTCTGGAGTATTTCGCTGCCCCCTGAATAGACACTACCCGCTCCTGCGAAAGCCAGAAAGAGGATAAACACAAACGCCAGAATCGACTCCACGCGTCTGCCCATGAGCGATCCCGGCCGGTCACCGACTGAGCCGGCAGGTTCCATCATGTCATGATCACTCCAGGCATGAAGTGACGACGGGGTGCCCTGCCAAAGGACCTTTTCATTTGGCGGCAGAATTTCAGAAAGCCGATCAAATCGCTCAACGTTGATCAGGTCATCTTTTCGGGGGTCAAGGCGATTGATCAGTTTAAAATATTTTGCGAAGATTTTTTTCAGCATGTTTTTGCCATAACGTTCGAGCTGAGACGCGCGCTGGTTTTGCGTCGATTTCTCCACCGGCTTGTTACCCGGTCTCAACTAAAGACTATCAATATTCCAGCAACTCATGCAACCGATCAAAGAACAGATTTCGCACCCTTTCGATTTTGATAGCCTCCTCGTAATATAGTGTAATCTGGTCTTTATCTTTGTACCGTTTAGGTTCTACCTGTAACGCATATGAATTGACCTGCCTATCCCAAAACCAATTTGCGCAACCGAACTGAATGTTCTCTGGATCAATCAGCGGAATTTTTCTAAACGCCCTTAGAAGGCTCCGCCCGGAATCACTATTGTCAACGCAAAAAGCAATATAAGCTATCCGGTACTCAATTCTGGATAGAACGTTTAAAATAGGTAAAGGCTCAAAGTTATGGGGACTATCCTGACCATCGTATAAAAAATGGCCATAACAGCTTTGAATGGTGAAACAACACTGTATTCCATTGATTTTATAGATCAGCTCACGTATTGGGGCGTCAATTGTTTCTTCCCTGAGGATAGCAAGACTGATCCTCCTTTGTTCCTGAAAATCTGAATTTGCCACTAATTCTATTGGCTCAATGAAGGTTTCCAAAGATATTATTCCGGATTACACAATGATAAATCTGTTTATATGGCTAACGGCAAGCTAAGCCGCGGCGAGCGGCAGATCTGGCCGCCGTGCTTGAGCACCTTGTTGTGTGCGATTCTTATAGTTTTGGCTTTTCAGCCTATTTTTCATCATGCATTTTTTTTTGAGCTACACGTAATATGGATCCAAGTTGGCTTTTAATATCTCTATCCAAATCATCATACTCGTACATGAAAACCAGTGGCATTTGTTTACAGTTACTTACCAATGACCATATTGCGGACTGGTAGGTAGCTTCTAAATCTGCCTGTCTGTTTATTTCTTCCGTGACTTCTCCTATTTCCCCAGACTTTAGCTTTTCTATCGTCCCCCTATACTTACTAAGTGCAAGTGCACTCACAATCTTTTTGATCGGGTCATATTGGCCAGTGGTTAAAAACTCTGCCCAAAGTAGGTCTAATTGAACTGGAGAGGTAATTTCGCCAGTCACGGTTGGGATTGTTATTTCTTTGGCTTTCTTATAAAACTCCTGTAACTCCTCTCTCCCTTCACCCATGATAGAAGGTTCAAGGTTCGAGTCTGCCGAAATAGCGGCAATAAGTAAAAGCTTCTTTTGGTCTTCCAGTGAGAAAAAGTCGAAGCGTTGGGCAATGTTTTTAAACAAAAATGGATTGTCTCTGAAAATCATCTTGAAAAAACCCAAAATGTTTAAATTGTCATTCACCCACTTAGGATTATGCTGGACAATGGTCTGTATCCCGCTAATAGCTTTTACCGGTGTTGGATTTTGATAGTAACCCATTAACCATGCGCCGGCTTCTTCTTGCGATTCAAACTTTTCAGGTATTTCGAACGGGATTAAATCGATAGGGGTTTCAGAAGTAAAAATGTTTCCAGAAATTTTGTCATATGCAGTTACTTTGATTTTGTACGTGCCCAATTGGTATTTATCTGTGAACACAATTTTTAAATACTGCTGGTTTAGCATTAAGGCTTGTGGATTTCCCATGGGGCCTTGATATGCCAATAAATCTGTTCCCTTATCATCTGTTGGATACCCTTTCGGGTCATAGATTTGAACGTCATATCTGACATGCAAATTCTTATCTTGGTCTGCGGAATATCCTCTAAAAAGGATTAGTAGATTAAATACCTGGCCCTGGTAGACACTATGTGCCCTATGGATATTCGGACCACTATTGGGTGGAATTTTGTACCAACCGTCCATGCCTGAATCCATTAGGGAAGGTACAACCAATGTGTCAAATTCGGTTGCCTGAGCAATTGAAAGAAATGGAAAAAGGCCCAAAAAAATGAATATATGGATAGTGAAGGATGTATTAGACGATTTCTTCATAAACTGAGCCTTTAGATTTGTTACACACAACGGTTGAGCTGAGACGCGCGCAGTTTTCGCGCGTCTATTTCCTGCGATATGTTTCGCAGGGTCTCTCAATAAATGAATAGCTCATGTTCCATACCCAAGAAAAGTGTTGTGCCTGATTGCTTTGCACCCAATTTTGTAGCAATACGTTTTGATGCTGTGTTTTTCGGATGGATTATGGAAATAAGCTTACTTTTATGAAGCACCTTTTCAGCATATTCCTTACAAGCTTGGGCTGCCTCTGACGCAAAGCCCCGGTTCCAATAGCGTGGTCTGATCCGATAAGAAATTTCAGTTTCCACATTACCATCAATCTCTTGATGAAGTAGTCCAGCGATGCCAATGAAATCAAATCTATTATTTCGCAACAATTTCCAATAGCAATAGCCATGTTTCTCATATTGGCTTAGTATTTCATCAACCATTTTATTAGTTTCAGAATAATTCAATACTTTCGGAAAATATTCCATCACACGTTGGTCGCCAGTTAATTGAAAAAGCGAGTCAGTATCACTTTTTTCAATTTTTGCGATTATCAAACGCGGAGTGTCGGCGACGATATCCATATTTTCAATACACGTAACGGTTGAATTAAGGGTTTGGGTGCGGCCTTTGGCGCCCAATCCATCTTCAATGATTTGTTATAAATCCTGCTGCTCGTCTAAATCACGACTTTTTCGAAACCTACCTGGCATGAACCAACCGAAAATCAATGTTTCTATAATCATTCTGAATTTATCTAATAAGGTGTACTTGTCATCATTAGTGGTATCTTTTCGGGAATTTTTCAAAAACTCTGAAATCAATTCTGATGCGAGCTCAAACTGTTCGTCTTGCACTTGGATCATTTTGGCATTTAGTAAGTCGATCTTCGGCCCCACCTTGAGTGTTCCAAAATGAACATTTCGCATGTAATAGTTCAGGCCCACCCCATCGAAGATGCTTCTTATGATAGCGAGCTCAGAGTCATTTTGAGGGGAGTATAAGTTTTTCATTTACGATTTATCATGCTGGAACTGAGACGCAGGCAACGCGCCCTTGCTTTCATGTCGCTTCTACAGCGACTTGATGCATAATTTCTTATGGACATCTGCTACTTTAGTAATGAAGTCATTAGAATTTGCGATATATTGGTTAGCCTGATTCTGCTGGTTAATCCGATACCCGATACTAAAAACACGATAGCAGTAGCTATTCTTGATATTCGCTTTCCACGCAGGCAGAGGCAAGCGTCGGTTAATGACCAAAAATTAACATTCCCAGGAGCTCAAAAGCAGTTTTTATCCCAGCAATATGATAATTCACCTTATCACCGAAGGTTGGTTAAATTTACATACTTCTGGATTTCCAGAGATTATTGGGATTTTAATAAGATTATAGATACTACTTTCATCATCTCTACTAAATGCTACTAACCATAGGTTTTCATCATAAGTTAAGGACGCCCTGCTATAAGTAGGGTATTTATTGAAAACGTGCTGAATACTTGATGGGATGACGTAGGTTCTTTTTGTATAATCGAACTCTACCTCTGGCGCCCAAGAACCGTTTATCTCTGTATAAACGTCTTTTTTTCCGTTCTTAAGTAATAATATCGTCGCATCAATTGTTTTCCTTTTTTCCACGGCATCATGGCTCATCGGGAAAATCTGGTTCGATTTATGTTCAACATACGTCCATGGGGGTAATTCAGCTTCATTCGAGTTTCTTATCAGAAAACTTCCATTCATATAAGGGGTCACAGTCAGTTTCTTTTTCTGCTTGCTATAATGGACCAGCCTGTTCTTTTTAGAAAATAGAAGCAGCCAAATCGAATTTTGATCACATGTCATCTCTGCCTTGATCCACTCCTTATCTTGTGGACCTGCCGTCCATTCTACTTCTTGTGCAAACCGAGACACTTCAATTTGATCTGTCATTTTGTTTTTAATTACCAGTGCGAAGCCGCGTTTAGTTCCGTAAATTTCTTTTGTCAGGGTGCAAAAAAATAAAAATTGTCCACATCTTCAGTCTGAGCGGACACTACTAAATCTGGATGCCCCGGGATATGACCATTTTGCGATTTTTGAAGATCTTTATCGACGCGAAAATTTTCATAACGTTCTGTTGTTCGCTCTTGGACATATCGGCAGCCATAGAAATAGTGTCTATCGAATCCCCGGAAACGTCCGGGTATGATACCAATTTTCTTTACATCTCCTTCAGAGGTTATTTCGAAAATGGCAGTTCTTAAATCTGACCCCCAGGATGTAATAGCAAGAATGCGACCATTGTCATTAACTAATTTAGGACTATGAGCAATTGAGGGCCTTGCCATCACATCTAATTTATTCATATCGAAAATTTGAATCCTTCCTCCAGTTTCCCCGATGAAAAGCAGATTGTCAGAAACAGCCATACTTGATACTAACCTTCTCATTTTTGCATGAACTACTGTCTCAGAGCAAACAACAATAGTTATGAAGGCAATACTGACGATAAGATAAAGCTTCTTCAAATCAAACTTCATAAAGAATTTTCCTTATATGAAAATGTGCTACCTGTGTAAAGCGAGACAACCTGTAGGGAATTTATTGAATACAATTTTGATTGCTGAATTCTTTGTGCTGGTCAGTACCTGTGCCATTAAACCAACATACCTATAAACTTATTCTTTCGTAGGTTTTTTCTGAATGCGTTCCTTAGCTTTTTAATTGATGCCTAACGCCCCGGTTCACAGGTGAGGGCCGCACAGCGGCCCGAATCCAGTGCGGCCGGATTTATGCGGTACCATCGCAACCTTTAACTTCAATGTCAAAGTGCAGGACTTCTTCACGTTTTCCTAGTTTCGTGTAAAGCGAGATGGCTGGTTCGTCTTCAACACCAGTATCTGCCTGAACGATTATCACATAGGCTTTGCGTGCCATGGCGATACCTTTGAGTTCTTCAATCAATGCTGTCGCGATTCCCCGGCGTCGATACGATTTTTTTATCGCAAGATCATAAATGTAAATCTCACTACGCTCCTGCTCATATTTTTTAAGTTCATAGGCCGTAAGGCCGCCGACAACCTTTTCATTCTCCAGGGCGACTAGTGCAATAAAATAGTCACTGCTAAGTAATCCACGCAAATAGTCTGTACTTGGCCGGTTCCCAGTGTACGTATCTTCATCAGAAAATGAGTCACCGAAAACAGTCATCAAGGCTTCCATCAGTGAAGTGTCTTTTGGTGTAATCTTCTGGATACTTAGAGACATGATGAGTTCCTAAACCGCATAACGGCGCGTGTCAGGAGCGGCGCGGGTTTTGCGCCATCCCCTGAACACGCAGGTTACATGAACAATTTTGAGTTAAATTGCAGGTTTGAAGGTGTAAGCTTACCATCTTGCCCTTTTAAATGTATTGTAACTACTGCTGGCGCATTAGAATATGTTGCATAAACCCTATATGTGTAAAAATGCCTTATACCCTTAAAAGTAAATTTTGATAGGTATTTATACTGTTCGATCCTATCTATCTTTATTAGAACGCCCAGTTTGGAGATCCCACTAATCATTGCCTCCCTTTGTTCTGGCTTGCCGGGTTTTGAGGGACCCCAGTATGCATTAAATTGCTCATGGCTCAGCTCGGATAACCCATTGACGATTTGTGAAACAAATCCTTCGGCTATTTCATCGTACCTTGATTTGTCATGTTTTAAGAAAATCATTGAAAAAATGAATATTGATACTAGAACGAAAGAAACAACGCCAAAACCGATTAAAACTTTTTTAAATTTATTTCTCCAATCATGTAACGACCAAGTTAACCAGCCTGCCAGCCAGTTGGCTAACAACTTGGAGCGTTGTAAATTGTTTGGGTTGGTTCAAAAAAACGCTCGTCCTCGCAGGTCTGGTTGAACGCATTGTTATACAATTACATGCACTTAACTCTTTACTTACTCGCTTTGTCATTGCTTAATGTTTGCAAAATTTGATTTGCTTCTTTTGCCAAGGGGTGAATAGGTGGAGTTATTCCAACAAACTGTTTGAGGATAGTGCTACCCTCATCATGTTTTCCATTTTTAACTAAAGCCTTACCAAGATAAAATTTTGCAAGCACATGCTTTGGAGCATCGACAATTAAACTACGATAAATCGAAATTGCCTGCTCAAACTCACCTTCTTCTATTGCTATTCTTCCACTAATATCTCTGGCTATTCCATTTCGTTCTTTTGAGTGTAGTTCTAAGGCTTTAGATATAGAAACTTTTGCCTCTTTTAGCTCTTTATTTACTAAGTGCAATGTTGCCTTGTGAGTGTATGCATTTGCAATTATGTCATTCCTATTATTGCCTATTAGCTGAATTTCGTTTTGAAAAACGACCTCTATTTTGTCGCTATTTAGAATCTCTAATGTCTTTTGGTTTAACTCGTTGGCTTTGCTGTAGTTTCCAACTTTAAGATATTCTTCTGTTAACCTTAAATATAAAAATGGATTCCTGAGACCACTTTCCAGTGCTTCAATAAGTTTTTTTCCAGCTTGAGCATTTTGACCATTTGCTAAGTGGTTGCTCGCCTGGATATATGATTCGTTTGTTACAATTTTAACATTCGATAGGTCTTGGATTTCTCCACTTTCTATTTTCATTCCAGCAATATTAATATCTTTATTGCCACTGTAGAATGTGAATTAATTATAGTTAAAATGAAACACAATATAATTCCAGAGATTGCCATCCACCTATTTTTTTGCTTCTCTTTTTTGAATGTGAAAATACCAATAATGCTTGTCAGTAAGCCAATGATTGGAATAGCACCAACAAAAAATAAGGGGATAGAGATGATTCCGAGCATAAAGCCAGATAAGGCTATTTTGTTATTTTTTAATTTTTCGTTACTCATGATATTTTCGTTGTTATTTGATGTATAACGGTTGAGTTAAGGGATTGGGCGCGTTTTTTGCCCTCTTCAATGATTTGTTAGCTTCTCATACCTATATTTTGAAAGCCGTGAAGCCATGCTCTACCACGTTTTATGGATTTCACGTTTGGTCACCGGTGCTTTGCCATTGTTGGTGCAGACATCGCATGCTAAAGACCGTGCAGCCTGGCAAAGTAGGCGGATACTGTGCTGGTTGCCTTTGGTTCTTGCCCAGCCGCATTGTCCCTTGGAGTAACTGCAAATCACTATACAGCCGTGTTTGTAGCTTTTGTCTGCAGCACTGGGGGCGTAACTCTGACCGGTCTCTACTTTCATTACGCCAGGCAGTGGGTCGTCAGTGGCCCAACCATTTTGTGTCAGACAAATTGCAGATACCAGAACAATACTCAGCACACAGATAGCAGAAAGGCTTCTTTGCATGTCGTTCCCCCTCCTTAGGATTCGTCAGAAGGCCAACCCTCCTGAGCCATTGACGCTCTACGATAACGTTTGAGCTGAGACGAGCGCGGTTTTCGCGTCGTGATTGCCAGAGCTTTGTTAGCTTCGTGTTCTATTTTTCATCGCAGGCCAAGTGCTTGTTTGTATATAATTGTTGAGAATCCAGGAACTTTCTTTCCATTTATAATTGCGAATGGCACGCCACCAGTACCGCCTAATGCAAACATTAACTTAGCGGCAGTCGGGTCTTTTTCAATATCATATTGTTTGAACTTGATATTATTATTGCGTAAAAATTTAATCGCACTTTTACAATATTTACACCAGCTAGTAGTAAATATTTCTACATTACTTGCATAATTTTCTTTTGTTTTATTTTTATATGGCGCCTTACGTAAGGTTGGCTCTTTAAGGTGCTGTCTGTTGTAAATTGGAGAGTTTACTGGGGCAGGTTCTTGACGTGGTTTAGGGTAATTAGGCGTTTTTATAGTTTTTACCTTCTGCCCAGATATTGGGGGGGGTATCGCTATAATGAGTTACACCATTCAGGTCTACCCATTTATACATATCAGCGGCTACTTGACTACCCGTGAAAAATATAACGAGCATTAATAAGATAGTGATCCACGACTTTAGCATTATCACCTCTATTCTTTTTTACTCGAAATAAGAATTGCCTTTTCACAAGATATTCGAAGCTAACGGTTGAACTGTGCAGCGCTGCTTTTCGCGTCTGCACCAGTGGTATGTTCGCTTAAGCGCTCTTTATGTATTTCTTCAGATCACGATAATAATTTTGGTGCGGGCCAATCAAAATTAATTCAAGGTCTTCATTAACTAATCGATAGGCTAAGAGATACTGGATCGTTTTTAGTTTGAATTTGTGGACGTAGATACCCCGCAGGTCACCCTTTTTCTCGGTACCAATCGCCGGGTCTTCAAGGATGCGCCTAATTTGTTTATCGAGATGTGATTTTTGGGCTTTGCTGAATTTTTTGACTTTTCGTTCGAAGGACCTCGATTGAAATATTTTCATTTTGCCCTATCCGAATTTGTATTCTGACATTTCACCTTGCTCTAACTCAGCGATTCCAATCAATAATTCTTTAATCAGGCTGTAGGTGAGGTCTGGATTTTCCTCGGCACATTTTCCTATCCTGGCCCAGTGCTCGATTTGGCCTGTGATAGACCGTTTGTCGATTTTGCTATAAATTTTAGCCTCTTTGACCAATTCGCCTGAGACTCTGACTGCAGTTGTCATGGTAGGGCCTCCCTTTTGGTTTTGTTGCAATATAATACATTACATTGCATTTTGCAACATTCGGAGGCTTGTTTGTCAAGCGAACGGTTGAGCTGAGACGCGCGCGGTTTTTGCGCGTCGGTTTCTCCAGCGGTTTGTTATGCAAAATGGTTTTCTAAAAATTGAGACACCTTCAATTTTAATTCATCCCTACTCAGGGATAATAAACAATTATAGGTTGCTGGTGTAACGGACATTGATCCGGATTTTTCCCCATGCCAATATTCCAGATTAGTTGAATGGCATTTAGGACAATGAAGCTTATTGGTTAACTGTTGGCCAAATATGGGATCGGCTAACCCAGCTAAGGCTGATTGAAACAACTCTGCATCACGATTTTTTAGCAATAATACATCAATCAGCTTGGCACTTACCTCAAAAGCATTACAGTATGCGAAAACTTTTCCATTTTCACTGCAAAAGATAAATTTCCCGTATACCATATCGCCAAGGCTTGGATGATCAAATACTTCACTGCACTCGGCGCATTTGGATTGATATGTACTTATTTCTTTATCCATATACTGCATAACGTTTGAGCTGAGACGCGAGGTTTTTCGCGTCGTTCTCCAGCGATTTGTTATGGCGTACCTTGTCCATTTAGCTTGAGGCAACAACTAGCAATAAACCAATTATCCCGGGAACAGCTTGAATAAATAGAATTCTACGGCTTGCGGTTGCAGCGCCAAAAACACCTGCAACTACAACGCATAATAGAAAAAAGACTTTAAATCCGTACCCTTCTGCTCCTTGAATCAAACTCCAAATTAGACCAGCTGCAATAAAGCCATTGTATAGTCCCTGATTTGCTGCCAGTACTTTTGTAGCGATAGCTTGTTCCTTCCTCTGGCCAAAAGCCTTAAGTCCAATTGGTTTATCCCAAAAAAACATCTCCAAAACCATGAAATATCCATGCAACAAGGCCACCAACAACACGACTATTTCAGAGATTATTGCCATTAGAATATACTTGTATGTTAGCCATAGCGTTCGAGCTGAGACGCGCGTGGGTTTTGCGCGTCGGGGTTTCCAGCGACATGTTATGTGAAACGTATTATTATTTTTCAGTTGGTTTGCAAGATATTAGATAACGATAACCGTATTCAATAACAGGCTCCTTCCGTTGATTAGTAACCATACACCTAATGGAAGCAAATCCTCGCTCGGGTTTTTTCTTTGATCTTTTTAGGTCTGACCACCATGCCTCAATAAAAAGGATATCTTCTGGGCGTACGGGATTGAACATATTTGCTTCATACATTCCAACTCCACTTAGAATAGCGATTTCACCTTGAGCCTCTACCACGGAGCGGGTACAAGCTGAGATAGTATGAAGTGAGGAAGCAACAAGTCCTCTAAAAATGGAACTTTTTGCTGATCGCTCATTAATATGAAACGGTTGAGGGTCATAATTTTTTCCAAATTCTATGATTGACTCGCTGGAAAATTTCACCGGATTGCAACGGAGTTGATCACCTTCATTAAGATCTTCAAAATATCTCATATCTATTCAATGTATTTTTTCTGTCACATAACGGTTGAGCTGAGATGCGCGGTTTTTTTGCGTCTTCTCCAGCGCTTTGTTCGATAGGTTTTCTATTCTATTTCAGATATGCGATTTTTAATTTTATTCACCCATTCAGTCCCTTTAAATGTTCCTAAATGGCTATTAAGAAACTTTCTTTCAGTTTCTTTTGAATAGCTACCGCTATACAATTTGGGTGAATGAAACTGGGGATCAGTATACCAAGTCAATATGTCCTTTATTATAAGGCCTACTTTATTATGAAATTGCTTGTGGTCATCAAAAAGTAAGTTTGTAAAATAATAAGTTTGGAGTTCATCCGGTTCATGCATTTGGTAAGAATATGCTACATTTTCTAATACAAAGTCGCCCATGTAGACTATTGTACCAGGCTTTGCCTCAATTATAGTCTTCTTAATCATTTCCTTTGAGAAATATATATAAAATCGGGCACCTGAATTCATCCCTACTCCAATACCACCAACTGCAGCATAAACCCCCGGTTCAGTATTCATGAGAAATGAATCAATACTATCAGTCTGGAACCCGACCATTAAAGATTCATAGTAAAAGTTAGATTTTTTCAGGGACACATTCTTGAGATTGTCAGACTCGTTATTCAGGCGAATAAAGAATAATTTTTCCATCTTGACCATTTCAACATCTTTCCACCCAGACCTGCTGTCTACTCCGACAGAAATTGCAATCGCCGAATTATCATCATTCATTGAGGTAGGAACTTTCGGTGCCATGGTCACGCAGCCGCACAAAATTACAGATACAAAAGAAAATAGAATGTCCTCATTACATTGAGTCCTTTTGAATTGTTAGCTGTTATTTTCTATATCGAACGTTCGAGCTGAGACGCGCACGGGTTTTGTGCGTCGGATTCTCCAGCGATTTGTTATGGCCACTTACATTTGTCTCTTTATATTCCAGGCTATTACCTGAATCTTTGAAGCAGATCCCTTTAATAGAAGTGTCTCCTTCACAATTTTTCGTTCTCTTGGTGCAAGGTCAATCTTAATTGTTTTTTCACCAGCATGATCAGGACCAGCAGCTGCAGAAGTTCTCGCGCCGACTCTTTTCAATCCTCTTATAGATAAGTTACACGACAAATAGTCATAAGTCTTATTCAGAACTATAAAATCAATCTCGCAGGGATATTTGTTACAATTGCTATTAATAGATAGGACTTCAACATCCTTTCTATTATAGAAATAGAAGCCAACCATTAAAAGTGCAATTACAATAGAAATACTTGCGATTTTGGCTTTCTTTTTCTTCATATCATTATTGTGTAGCCATAACGTCTGAGTTAAGGGGTTGGGCGCGAATTATGCCCAATCCCTCTTCAATGATTTGTTATAAAGCTTTGTCTGTTTTATCATTCCAGTCGATCCCGCAATACTTCAGCCCATGGTAAGTATCATCTTGGTTGTATCGGCCAACAAAATGATAGCACCCGCCACCAATATTTTGAGCCATTTCATTTTCTAAGCAGTATCTAAGGAGTTCATGGTCTCTCGCATCTAGATATTTTTTAAAGCAGACCTTCCTAATTAAACTTGAATTGTCATGCGCCTTCCACATGCTTTCCAATTCATCACTGGAAAATTCCATTGAATGGTTCTTTATAAAAAAATTAATATTGGGGGTGAACCGTGGTGGTATGTTACCGTATAGCCAGGTTCCCAAGTAAATAAGTGGTACAGCAATGAGAAGTGATAACGTAAATTTTAGTTTAAACTTCTTAGTCATCATTAACTCGAAATCTATTTTGCTTTATAACGGTTGAACTGTTGGGCGCATGCCTTTCGCGTCCCAACCAGTGATATGTTATCTGAAAAAGACTAACTTAGACTCGAAATTTACGTTTACCTCAGTTGACACATTCAAATGTCATTGTGACCAAGAACTTTTTTTCACCAATAACTTCGTCATCTGTTGAAATGATTTTTAGTTTTCTCGGTGTACAGTACTCCTCCATGGCTTTTTCAGCCAGCCCCTTACTATTCGGCTCAACAAAAGCACCCCAATCATACTTAGCAATTCCTTTGTTGAGGCCGGTTGGTTCTATCCGAAAATTGGGACCAGAACTCGCTTTTTCATAGGCCTTTTCACCAACAAAGGAGCACGCTGGCAAAATTAAAGAAACACAGGCCAGCAATAGGCAGATTTTATGAATTCCTTTTTTCAAAATTTATCAGCTAACGTTCGAGCTGAGACGCGCGCTGTTTTTGCGCGTCGTATACTCAAGCGAATTGTTAAATGTCTATTCTGATCATGCGATTTAATTATGGTTCATCGTTAATAGCTATTAAATTGATTTCGTACTTATGTTTTTCAATATTATTAATTTCTACAATCAGTAAATTAGGACACTTGCAAGCACTTATGCTGGCCCACAGAAACCCATCTTTAGGATTTTCTGCTAAATACCTTATGTTGATTACATTCTGTAGTGGTCCAGTAAAAACGGACACGGTTTTAAGCAGCATTGTTTAATTGTTCTTTTTCATAATTAATCGGGCTGAGATATCCCAGCGTCGAATGTAGCCGCATCGCATTGTAGAAGCCGATGTAG
>Ga0209783_1000045_pt1 | contig 68798 bp, 57 predicted proteins | sample WorMetfiPIANOSA1_FD_187395 | JGI IMG/M metagenome (GOLD analysis project Ga0209783, IMG submission 187395) | Marine gutless worms symbiont microbial communities from Max Planck institute for Marine Microbiology, Germany - Olavius filocauda... | ecosystem: Host-associated > Annelida > Digestive... | reverse complement strand
GGAGTGTAACCATCCCGGCCAACACCAGCAATGCAACGATTAATGTAGCGGTTATTACCGATGCGCTCGTGGAAGATGACGAGACGGTGACGGTCACCCTGACCAGCGTGACCAGCGGCGATGCGAACATTGCCGTGGATGGGACCCCGGCAGCGGTTACGATTTCCGATGACGACAGCGCCACGGCGAGCCTTGCAGCCAATGACGCCACAGCCACCGAACCGGCCGACAACGGTCAGTTCACGGTGAGCCTGGACAACCAGAGCGACACGGCAACTGTGATTTCCTACTCAGTCGCCGGAGATGCCACCGGCGGCAGCGACTATACGGCATTGTCGGGTAGTGTAACCGTTCCGGCCAACACCAGCAGTGCGACGATTGATGTGGCCGTCATCGACGAGACCCTCCTGGAGGACGACGAAACGGTCCAGGTGACCCTGACCGGCGTAACCAGCGGTGATGCGGACATCTCCGTAGACGGGACACCGGCGATAGTAACGATTTCCGATGACGATACCGCCACGGCCAGCATAGCAGCTACGACGCCCGCTGCTACCGAACCGGCGACCGACGGACAGTTTACGGTGAGCCTGGACAACCAGAGCGATACGGCCACGCAGATTGCCTATACCGTTACCGGCACGGCCAGTTCGGGTATCGATTATACGGCGTTGACCAACAGTGTCACCGTACCGGCCAACACCAGTTCGGTGACCATCGATGTGGCGGTTATCGATGACAACATCGTCGAGAATTCCGAGACGGTAGAGGTCACTTTAACCAGCCCGATTACCAGTGGCGATGCGAATATCGCAGTGGATACAACCCCGGCCACGGTAACGATCGCAGACGATGATGCCACCACTGTATCTGTTTCCGCCACCATTCCTGCGGCTACGGAGCCGGGTACCAACGGCTCTTTTGCAATTCAGCTTGCCGGCGGCAAGGTAGCGCCGGCCGGCGGCCTCACGGTCTCCTATGCGCTTGATGCGGGCAATACCGCCACACCTGGCTCTGATTACACGGCCCTGACCGGTTCGGCCACCATCGCCGCGGCCGCGAGCGCGGTAGCGGTGCCGGTAGTCGTGATCGACAACGCGATTGTAGAAGGTGACGAGTCCGTGACCATCAACCTGACTGGTACCAACTACGTCGGTGCGACCATTGCGGCGTCACCGAACGATTCGGCGACCGTCATCATCAGCGATGACGATTTAGCCACCCTGACCATTTCCGATGCAACGCCGGTTGACGAGGACCACATCGGAACCCGGAACCACACCTTCACTGTCACCCTGAGCGGTGATGTCGACCAGTCCTTTACCGTGGATTTCGCCACGGCGGATGGCTCGGCCAGTACCGGTGATACGGACTATTCAGGCGATGCCAACACCCTGACTTTTACCGGCATAAACACGGAATTCCGGCAAGTTACTATCCTTGCCAACGGCGATTTCAAGGTGGAGGCCGACGAAACTTTTGCAGTCAACCTGAGCAATAACCAGGTGAATGGGAAAAATGTCACGTTTGCCGACAACCAGGGCATCGCCACGATACTGAACGATGACTTTGCGCGCCTCGAACTGACCGGCCCTGCGGCCGCGGCAGACGAGGACTCCGGCAACCGGGTCTACACACTGACCTTGCTGGACAGGGATGTCCAGGACGGTCTGACCATTGATTATGCCACAACCGACGGCTCTGCCACGATCGGCGACGGTGATTATACGGATACGAACGGGACCGTGACGTTTACCGGGACCACGAATGAGGCCCACGACATCACGGTACCGATCGGTACGGACACCAAGGTGGAAGCCGATGAAACCTTTAGATTAACAATCAACAACCTGACGTACAGTGCCGAACCTGGCGCCATCAGCCAGATTGGGCTCTCGAGTCCGATCGACCTGGAGATCACCAATGACGATACCACCACGCTGACCCTCTCCGGCCCGGCTTCCCAGGCCGAGGCCGTTGCAACCTACACGTTCTCCGTGCAGACGAGCAATGCCGTCCAAGGCGGTTTCAGCGTAGCCTACGATACCGATGCCGGCACGGCGTCGTTCGGCAGTGATCTCACCGACAACGACGGGACCCTGAATTTTGCGGGGACGGCGGGTGAAATCGAAACGATTGATGTGGCCATCATCGACAATGCCATCGTTGAGGCCAGCGAATCATTCACCGTAACACTGGGTACCATTGCGCCGGTTGAAACCGATCTGGCTGATTTCAGCACGGCCGGCACCCCGGCCACGGGTACGATTGCCGATGACGAGGCGGCCACGTTCACTGTGGATAACCAGACCTTGAGCGAAGACGGCGGGAACATGACCTTCACCGTTTCGCTTGACACGCAGATTGATATCCCGGTTACCGTTGATGTCACCTACACCGACGGAACTGCCACCGGCGGAGGCGCCGACTATGACAGTGTTGCGGACAGCGTGGCCTTTGCGGCCGGCGACACGGCCGACAAGACCGTAACGGTGTCGATTACCGATGATGCCGTCCAGGAACCGGATGAGAACTTTACCGTTAATTTGAGCACGGCCACAGCCATCGCCGACCGCAACGCCGACTTCACCGATACCGGTACCGGTACGATCACCAATGAGGACTACACCATCAATTTTGGTCCCGATGTAACCGTGGACGAAAGTGACGGCGTGGCGACCTTTACCGTCAGCCTCGACCGGATCAATGCGTCCGGCGCGCCCATCACGATGCTTTACAACACCGGAGATGTGGGTGATACGGCCACCGGCGGCAGCGATTACGGGGCGGCTGTGAATGTCCCCTTGTCCATTGCCAACGGTGAAATCAGCGAGACCTTCAACATTACGATCAATGAGGACGGCAATATCGAGTTCGATGAAGTGTTTACGGTTACGTTGAGCTCACCGTCCAGCAAGGCGACCATTGCGGATGATACCGCCGTCGGCACCATCAATAACAATGATACCTATGATATCACTATCAACGATGCGGCCGCGGCCGAGGGCAGCACGGTCCAGTTTACCGTGACGCTCGATACAGCCGTGGTTACTGCTGATTCGGTCACGGTGGACTACGCCACGGTGAACCAGACCGCTGACGGCTCTGATTTTACCGCCGCTGCCGGTACCCTGACGTTCAACCCGGGCGAGACCACCCAGACCATCGATGTCGTGACGACCGACGATACCACCGTCGAGCGCACCGAGACCTTCGAGGTGGTCATCAGCAATCCGACCTCCGCGACCCGTGGGACGCCGACCCTGAGCGATGACACCGGTGTCGGTACGATCACGAATGACGATAATTATGAAATCAGCATGCAGGATGTCACCGGAACCGAAGGCAACACGTTGAATTTCGACTTCGGTCTGAGCCAGCCTGTATTGACCGGCGACAGCCTGACCTTTACCGTCCAGACGGCAGACGGCTCGGCCACAATTGCCAACGCCGACTACACCCAGGTCAATGTGATTGGGACCACCCTGAATGGCCCCTTTGCCTCCCTGAGCTGGGGGGTCAATACGACCGCGGACGCGACGGTTGAGCGGGATGAGACCTTCAGCTTTACCATCAGTGCGGTCAGCACCGGCTTCGCGGATACCAATGTCGTGGTCCTCGACGACACCGGGGTGGGCACCATCCAAAACAACGACAATTACAGCGTAACGGTCGATGATATCACCGAAAGTGAAGGTGATGACATCGTGTTTACCGTCACCGTGAACCAGACCCCGGTTGCCGGCGATTCGGTGACCGTCAACTACACCACCAGCGACAATACGACGTCGGGGGCCAGCGATTATACCCTGGCCACCACTTCGGTGACCTTTAATCCCAGCGAGACGACAAAGACGGTAACGGTAGCCACGGTGGAAGACGACCTGGTCGAGAACGATGAATCTTTCAACCTCAATATTAACAGCACCAATACGACCTTTGGCGATACCGGATCCGGGATCGGTGACAATCTCGGCATTGGTACGATTACCAATGACGACAAGTACAAGTTCTCCATAGACGACGTTCAGGTAGAAGAGCAGGATGGCGTCGGCGCGACGATACCGGCAACCTTTACCATTTCGTCGCATCAGACGATCCTGGCCGGGCAGACCGCCACGGTGGGATATGCGACCGGCAGCACGGCGACGGAAGCCGGACACACGGAGTCGCCCATTGCAATCGGGGGCACTGACTACGTGGAAGTCTCCCCCACGTTTAACATTGTGTTTTCCGCCGGGGAGACGACCAAGACCGTAGATATCACGGTCCTTAATGAAGGCCTCGATGTCGATACCGAATACTATTACGTCAATGTTGAGGCTGTCTCGGCCAATACCCAGGTGGACGACGCAACCGGCGTGGGCACTATCATCGACAACGAGTATGCGGTAAACGCCTCGGTGGATGTAAGCAATAACCAGGGCGATATCTGTCAGGGGGCCACTTGCGCGGATCCCGATGACGTCCCGCCGGACGCCATGTCCATAACGGAAATTGTCGAGCGCAGCAGCGATTCCTCCGCCTTTACCGTGACCGCAGATGCCGGTTTCTGTATCGGCGATGTCACCCGCGACGGCGCTTCGGTGCTGGGCGGCGTTCAGCCGATCAGCCCGTACGTCTACACCGCCACCAATATCCAGAACGATCCGACCACGATAGTGGCTTCCTTCCGGAGCGAGATCAACTTTACGACCAATATCGAACCGTCGGACGCCCGGACATACGGACGCTGGCGGATGCGGGATACGACCAACAACGTCTACGTTGTACCGGCCGGCCACCCGGATTATCCCAGCACGGCCGTTGGGGCGGATGCCTGGCTGCAGCACGGCGAAACGATCGTCATCCCCTGTGATCAGGCGGGCTATGACCTGGAATTCATGGAAGTCTCCGGGTGGTTTACGCCGGCGACGGTCAATTACAGCATCCCGCCGGGCGGCGGCACCACCTATACTGCCACCGGGACCTACGTCTCCAAAACGGTCAAGCTGACCCTGGCGGAAAGCGGCGGGACCGGCAGCGAAACCATTGATGTGGACCCGACTGGTACCGCTGAAGGTGGGCCCAATACCCACACCTACCTGCTGGTTGACAACGAGACCGTTACCGTGACGGCCAATTCCTCAATTGTGGTAGGGTCAGAAACGATCTTCCTGCGGTGGATCGGGCCGGTGGCCGATGAATTTGCCTCCAGTACCACATTGCTGATGGATGGCGATAAAACGGTCACGGCAGTCTTTGGCCTGCCGGGCGTCGACAACGACGGGGACGGTTACCTGGCTGGTACGGACTGCGATGACACCGATCCGACGGTCCATCCGGATGCCACCGAGCTTTGTGGCGACGGCATTGATCAGGATTGCTCGGGCGGTGACCCGGTTTGCGTCGGGCCGGATGCCGACGATGACGGCGACGGCTATACTGAAAACCAGGGTGACTGCAACGACAGTAATGCGGCCATCCACCCGGGTGCCACCGAGATTTGCGGCAATACCGTGGATGAAGACTGTTACGACGGCCCGCGCGATTGCGGCACCGAGGTGATCTGCTCCGATTACGCCGAACGGCCCCTGGAGACCCAGGCCCAGTCGGCGGCCCCCATGGTGATGTTCGTGCTGGACGATTCGGGCAGTATGGACTGGACCATGATGACCGAAGAGAGCGACGGCTTGTTCGATGGCGAACGCTACGTCTGGTCCGTCGGCGATAACCAGTACTCTCAGGTGCTCAGCTCCAGCGAGCGCAAAGAGTGGGAATCGCAGTACTCTGCATACAACAAGATGTACTACAACCCGGCTACGGACTATGTACCCTGGCCGCAGTGGAACACCGCGGATGACACCGAGGGCACCACCGGGACCAAGATCAAGGACGGCGGGACCGCACCGCCCATCGATGCCGATCCGGATGACCCGCGATCCAACCCGGTCCGGGATGACTGGACCCTCGATATGGATGCGACCTTCTTCACTGTACTCCCGGCCTCGACCATCACCCAGTGGATTTCGGTTGAGCGGCACGGCGGCAGCACCGGGAACAGCACGCTGGCGGACGTCGTGAAACTGGTCGGAACCGGTTATGCCGGTGATCCCGACACCTTTGCCTCCGATGCCGCGGTGCTGGCCAACAACAACCTGATCGTGGACAACGAGCCCGACCAGGCCGATCATACCTTTGTCGAGAACGGCGACTGGAATACTTCCGGGTCACCCAATCCCTGGGATGAAAACGCCCGGTGGACCGACGACAACACCTCCGCTGTCTGGCAGTTCAGTATACCCATTGCCGGCACGTATGACGTGTACGCCCGCTGGAACGAATACAACCAGCGGGATGAAAATGCCCGGTATACGGTTGTCCATAACAATGGGGCTTCTACCCCAACATATGATGTAAACCAGAGACTGAACGGCAACTCGTGGGTGCTGCTGGCCACCGGCCTGAATTTTACTGTGCAGGACAATACCAGTGGTGGTGCCATTGATGTGAAGAACGCCCACTACTTTACCTGGTATGATGCCGACACCGACGACACCATCGATGCCGGTGAGGTCTACCTGGTGAACGTGCCCGGCAGTGGTGGCACCTACACCATGGAATTCTACCAGTTCAACGACGACGGTGACGATGTGGTCGAAGATGGTGAGCTCCTGCAGGTAACCAGTGGTACCGCGTTCGACGCCATCCAGCCGCGCACTGAAGGCGGCACCCTGCGGACGGCGGCCGAAGAGCGCCAGAACATCGCCAACTGGTGGAGTTTCTACCGGCGGCGCGAGTTGACCGCCAAGGCGGCCATCGGCCGGACCATCTCCGGAACCGAGGGCATGCACATCGGTATCCTCGGCATCAACGGCCGGATTGAAGAAGAGCTCGTGCCTATCGGGGTGGAGAGCACCCTGGGCAAGACCCTGGACAACCAGGACGCCTCTTTCTCCGATGTCGGGACCTGGAGTGAATCCGGATCGCCCAACGAGTTCAATGGCAGCTCTGTATTCGGCGATAACAGCGGTGACAGTGCCCGCTGGACGCCGACTTTTACCGCCGGCGAAGCGGGGACCTTCAGGGTCTACGCCTGGTGGAACTGCTTCAGCAACCGGGACAGCAACGCCAAGTATACGGTTGTCGATAAGGACGGTTCCACGGATTACTTCAAGGACCAGCGTTCCGGCCAGACCAACTCCCAGTGCGGGCAGTGGGTCGAGCTCGGGATCCACGCGTTTGACGAAACCGGCGGTCAGTATGTGGAAGTGGCCCGCCATGCCGGCAGCACCGGCAGTTCGACCAATGCCGATGCGGTCCGGTTCGTTTCCACCGGGGCTGCGGTGACCGTGAACCAGACACCATACATTCTCAACAAATTGTACCAGGTGAACTCTGACGGCGGTACGCCCCTGCGGCGCGGCCTCCAGAATGCCGGTGAATACTTCGATAACGAGGACAATGGTGCCACCGGTGGGCTCACCGCCACCGCTCCCTGGGCTTCCGCGGCCGACGGCGGCGGCTGCCAGCGGGCTTTTGCCATCCTCATGACGGACGGTTACTATAACGGGTCCGATCCGAGCCCGAGCGTGGGCAATGAGGACTCCGACGGCAACCGTCCGTCCGGGACCAACGCCAACGCCAACGCCATCGGCGGTTCGATTTACGACAGCAGTTTCTACGCCGGTACCGGCAGCAATACCCTGGGCGACGTGGCCATGTACTACTACGAGAAAGACCTGCACGGGGGCCTGGCCGATGATGTGCCGCCGGTCAACTACGACCTGGCCGATCACCAGCACATGGTGACCTACGGGGTCTCCTTCGGTGTGACGGGCACCCTGGATCCGACGGCCTATCCCGATTGTCTGCCGGATACGCCGCCCAGTGAAACCACGGCCGACTGCCCGACCTGGCCGACGCCGGACAGCAACGCCCGCAAGATCGATGACCTGTACCATGCCTCGGTCAACGGGCGCGGCAAGTACCTCAATGCGGCCAACCCCGGTGAACTGGTGGCGGCCCTCAAGGAGATCATCGAGGATGTGGCCGATAAAACCGGGACCGGGTCTTCGGTATCCATCAACGCCCAGGAGCTCAAGGAGGGGACCCTCCTGTTCCAGGCGTCCTACCTGACCGACAGCTGGCGCGGTGACCTGCAGGCCAAGACCCTGAACGCCCAGACCGGTGAAATCGAATCCGCCCTCTGGTCAGCGGCCGAACAGCTGTTCAGTAAAACCCATGATACCCGCAAGATTGTTACGTATAACGGGAGCGCAGGGAAACATTTCCGGTTCGACACCACGACCTATACGAGCGAGCTTACCGATGACCAGATTAAGAAACTGTTGAATCTGGCCGAGGCGCGTGACCTGACGACGACACCGTTGACGACGACCGAAGAGACCGATCTGGAGAAACTGATCGACTACCTGCGGGGTGATGCCACCAATGAAGGCACTGCCGGCGGTACCTTCCGGCAGCGGGCCCGCAAGGACGGCGAGACCGATATCGGCGTCCTGGGCGATATCGTCCACTCGGCGCCGCTGCATGTCGGCAATGTGGTGTACGTCGGCGGCAACGACGGCATGCTGCATGCTTTCGACGATGCCACCGGTGAAGAGCTCTGGGCTTATGTGCCCAACCTGATCTATGACGATCTGGATGAGTTGGCCGGGCAGTCCTACCAGCACAACTTCTACGTGGACAACTCGCCCTTCAGCCAGGTGATCTATGACAGCGGCGGCAATCCGACCACGCTGCTGACCGGCACCCTGGGCCGCGGCGGTAAGGGCGTCTATGCGCTGGATATCAGCAGCCCGACCCCGTCCACCGAGGCGGATGCCAAGGCCCTGGTAAAATGGGAATACCCGACCACACCTGGATCGGATGACGACCTGGGTTACGGCTATGGACGGGCCTTTACCGTCAATTCGCACCTGGATGACGGCGGCAATGCCACCCGTTATGTCACGATTATGGGCAACGGCTATCAGAGTGCCGACGGTAAGGCGGTGCTCTACGTCCTGGATGCCCATAACGGAACCCTGCTCGGCAAGATCGACACGGGCGTCGGGTCACCGACCCTCTGCAACGGCCTGTCGGTACCGGTTCTGATCGATCCGGACTTCGACGGCGTGGCGGATTTCGCCTATGCCGGCGATTTGCTGGGGAACATGTGGAAGTTCGATCTGAGGGGCAACAGCATCTCGGATTGGAAGGTCGCCTACAATACCAAGGCCGACGGCACCTCCGGCTCGCCGATGCCGATGTTCCAGGCCAAGAACAAGGATGGGCATCGCCAGCCGATTACCACCAAGGCGGATGTCATGGCCCATCCTGATGCCAGCCTGGGCGGCTACATGGTGATCTTCGGTACCGGCCGCTATCTCGGCAACGCCGACTTTGGTGAAAACAGTACCCAGACCGTTTACGGTATCTGGGATTGGCAGAAGACCTGGGAGGTTGCCGGCAGCACGTCGCCCGACAAGTACTACGGCGACTTCGGTCCGGTGGCTACCGGTGATCCGCTGTTCGGACGGCTCAGCTACACCAACAAGCCGGTCGATGACGACTTCGCCGTGGGAGAGACCGTCACGGGCTTTACTTCCGGCGCGACCGGGGTAATCGAGGAGATTGAGGAGACCAGTGACACCACCGGTTCCCTGAAACTGATCAACCTCAGTACGGCCCAGTTCCAGAACGGTGAGTTCATCACGTCCACTTCGGTGACAGCCGATGCCCGCGCGGACGGGACACTCCAGACGGTGACGTTCCGGCCGCTGAACAACCTGGCGACCCATACCGGTCTGGCCGGGGTAGGGCAGTATGCCACCTTGCTGGAACAGAACCAGATTGCCTTTATCCAGGAATCGCGCTTTATGAGCGATAACCAGATCGACTGGTTCGTCCCGGGCCAGACCAGCAGTGGTGCCCTGGAACACGTGGGCTGGTATTTCGACTTGCCGGGCAACAATGAGAAGATGATCCGCGATCCGCTGATCCGCAACGGCATTGCCTTTGTCATCTCGTCGATACCGTCGTCTTCACCCTGCGCATCGGGCGGTTCTTCAATCATCCACGCGCTGGATGCCGCCACCGGCGGACGCTCCCTGACCGCGGTCTTTGATATCTCCGGTCCCGACGGCGTACCGGACGGCAAGATCGACGAGCACGATCTGGTCAACATCGGCACACCGGACAACCCGCGCTACGTGGCGCCCACCGGTCTGAAGCGCGATGCCATGTGGTATACGCCGGCCGTGCTGGCTGTCCAGGAAAGCGAGACCGACGTCATGTACTTCAGTACCTCGGAAGGCGACGTCCAGTTGATGAAGGTGGAGGCCGAAAAAGTCGGCGTGTTCTACTGGCGTGAAATTGAATAGGTAAGGAGTCGATCATGCAAAAACCTGCTCTATATAGTCTGTTGCTGGCCGCGCTGCTGATATTCGCGGGGCCCCTTTATGCCGGGGATACGGATATCCTCGATCTCAAACCACCCATGTCGACCCCGGGCAAGACCATGGATGAACCGGATTTGAAAGAGGGTGAGTTCGACGGGTACGGCGTCATCGACCAGATAACCGCCCAGGAGGTGGTGATCGACGACGCCTACTACCGTCTTTCCGGTTCCACGACCTATAAGTACATGAATGGCAGTTCCGCGTCGGCGGACAATTTTCCTGTTGGCACTCGGGTGTGGTTTATGTTATACACTGATAATATTATAGAATCAGTCTGGAAAGAAGGGGGATAAAACGTGAAGCGCGCGTGCATGCTATGCGGCCTGTGTCTGGCGGTTCTTTTATTTGCCAATCCAGCCCTGGGGGAGTTTTTCAAATATCGGGACAGTAACGGGGTGTTGCGGTTTACCGACAACCTGGCTGAAGTCCCGCCTGATCAACGCCCCAAAGCCAAAAGCTACAAGGAAGCCGATGACTATCTGACGCCTGCCCAGAAGCGGGCGCGGGCGGCCAAAGCACAGCAGGAGAATGAGCTGGCTGCTAAAAAGTCGAAAGAGGGGAGCTTCGAGGCCCAGCAGGAAAAGCGTATGGACCTCAACAAGATGCGCTCGCAACTGGACACCGAATACGGCGAGCTGATCCGCGAAAAGAAAGCACTCGAAAAAGAAAAAACGCAGGCGGACACCCCGGAAAAGCAGACGGCCTATAAAAAGAGGGTCAATGCGCTCAACAAGCGGATCATCGAGTATGAAGATCGCCGCAATAATTACGAAGAAGAGATAAAAAGTTTCAATGCCAAGGCCAGAGCGGCACAATAAAAACTGGCCTGGGCGGCCCGGTCTGCCACCCCGACCGCAGTCGCCATATCCACGAAGCCTGCCTGCCGGTTAGCCGGCAGCAGGTTTTCGCTTTAGGACCCGCATCCAGTGAAAACGCCGGCCGAGAATACCGACCCATTTGCCATCAAGACCATCTGCCAGAGCCTGTTGAAAAAGGGCTTGATCAAGCGTGGCCAGGCCAAGTCCATCCTCGCCCAGGAAGAGCGCATCCGCAAAAAACTCGAGAGTGAGCGTGAAAAGCAGAAAGGCGGTGATCGTACCCGTGAGATCGTCAACCCGATCACCAGCGTGGATGTGATCGTTTCTATGAACCTCGTCCGGGCGGATCATGAAACCCGGGTCCTGGATGAAGATGTCATCTTTCAGACGCTGGCCGAAAAGTGGGGTCATCCATATAAAAAGATCGATCCGCTGAAGCTCAACCTGAACCTGGTAACCACGACCCTCCCGCGTAACTTCGCTTTGAAGCATCTGGTCCTGCCCATTCATATCGCCGAGGGCACCCTGACGGTGGCCACCCCGGATCCGTTCAACCGGGAAGTGATGGAGGACATCACCCGCGTTACCAATATGCAGATTCTAATCGTGATCAGCTCCAAGGGTGATATTCTCAAGTTGATCGATGAGTTCTTCGGCTTCAAGCGCTCGATTGCCGCTGCGGAAGACCTGTTCGCCACCACAGGCATCGATCTCGGGAACCTGGAACAATACGTCAAGATCAAATCGGAAGGTGATTTAACCTCCAATGACCAGCATATCGTCAATGCGGTCAACCATGTATTCCTGTATGCGTTCGACCAGCGCGCGAGCGACATTCACATCGAGCCCAAACGAGAGGAAACCCGGGTACGCATGCGCATAGACGGCGTCCTGCACACCGTCTACAAGGTGCCGGAAAAGGTTCACAACGCCGTGGTAACCCGGATCAAGGCCTTGAGTCGCCTGAACATGGCTGAAAAACGCAAACCCCAGGACGGCCGGATAAAGACCGACCGCGGGGATGCGGAAATTGAAATCCGGATCTCAATGGTGCCCACTGCCTTTGGCGAAAAAGTGGTGATGCGGGTCATGGATCCCGAAGTGCTGTTCCAGGATCTTACCGGGTTGGGTTTTTCCGATCAGGACAAAGAACGCTACAACAGCTACATCAACCTGCCGCATGGCATGGCGTTGGTTTGCGGCCCCACTGGCAGCGGTAAGTCCACCACGCTTTATTCCACCCTGCGACAGTTGTCCACGCCCCAGAACAACGTCATCACGGTCGAAGATCCCATCGAGATGGTCCACGAAGACTTCAACCAGATCGGCATCATGCCCTCGGCCGGGGTGACGTTCGATACCATCTTGCGGACGATCCTGCGGCAGGACCCGGATATTATCATGGTTGGGGAGATGCGCGACCTGGAAACGGCTCAGAATGCCATCCAGGCGGCCCTGACCGGCCACCTGGTACTCTCGACCCTGCATACCAATGACGCTCCTACGGCCATTACCCGCCTGTTGGACCTGGGCGTGCAGTCCTTCCTGATTCAAGCCACCCTGGCCGGTATTCAGGCCCAGCGGCTGGTACGCACGATCTGCAGCTATTGTGCGGAGCCGTTAGCGATCAAGGGCAGCAAGCTCCAACTGATGGGCCTTAAGGTGGGGACGGATGACGAGCTGTCCTTACGGCATGGAATCGGGTGCCCTAATTGTCGGAACACGGGCTACCGCGGACGGACCGGCATCTACGAGATCATTCCTTACACCGAATCCCTGCGCCAGTTGACCACGGCGACCACCGATATTGAGGTCATCCGCAACCAGGCTATCAAAGAGGGGATGACCACCCTGCGCGAGAGTGCCATTGACAAAATGCTGCAGGGGATTACGACCTATCAGGATGTGCAGCGGGTGACGTGGGAAACAATCTATAAATGTTTCAGAGTGAAGGCCCTGAAACCACTTCGAGTTTAAACCATAACGTATTTTAAAGAAGGACCAAATTACAACTAAAAACGGCGTTGAATCTGAATCTTGTGGATTCAACGCCGTTGCTGTTCTTTAGAATGTGGGGATCTTTACGGGGCGCGGAAAGAATCCCCGGGAGCGATACTCTTGTCCGAAGCCGTTACCAAGGCGGTCGCCGTGTTATCTTCGACATGCAGAATCAGCAAGGTTCCGTAATCCACCGGGGGCAGGTGCAGCACCTTTTTGCTTTTAGCGGTGAGCTTGCCGGTGCGTTCTTCATAGACCAGGTAGCGCTGGCCGCGGGCTACCCCGTCGTCGCTGCCTTTGTCCAGGAAAACAAGCATGTGGTCCCCGATCAGTTTCTCGCCTTCCCGGGCCGCGATGATTTTGCCTTTCAGGCCTTTAACGCTCCCTGTCAAACCGATATCGGGATCAGCGGGAATATAGTTCATCAACTGGTCGCCGACTTTGATGGACTCAAACGACCGGAAGATTTCCCCCAGGGCGAATTCGTCGTGGATGTCGGTTATTTCCACGATGCCCACCAGATAGTGCTGGTAGCCGATCATTTCCTTGGTTTGCTTGTCGCGCAAGGGGTCCAGCGTCCTGAAGATCGTATAACGGGAGCCTATTTCAAGTTCACCTGCTTCAGGGGTGATGTACACCAAGTCTCCCATGCTGATCAGCCACTTGTCATCCTCTGATTTGAAGATCTTTCCGAAAGACCCGGCTTTGTACTGGCGAATAAAGCCGACACTGTCAATAGCCGCGTAAGTGATGATTTCGGTGGGGATCTCTTCCGGCTCCGGTTCCGGGGCCTTTACCATTTCAACCGGTTCGGGCTCCGGCTGCTGGCGCATTCTTTCGATCCAGTCCTTATGATAGATCCGGATGCGTTCACCCGGGAATATCCGGTGGGGGTTGGCTATCTGCCCATTGCGCTGCCACAGGTCCGGCCATAGCCAGGGAGAATCCGCAAAACGCTGGGAAAGATCCCACAGGGTATCCCCCTTTTTTACGGTGTAGTAAAAGCCGGCCCCATGCTCCACGGTTTCACTGTCCTGGGCTGAGGCAACTGCAACCGGGAAGGCAACGGCAACGGTCAAAAAAACAACCGCCAGCATGACCGGCACCAGGGTCTGCCCGGTATGATTACGCAGGAGGGTCAAGCTTTTTTCAACAGATCTCAAAATAGGTGTCTGTTTCATCATGGGCCCCGATTTTTTTGGCGTTGATATGAAAAACGGTCAGTTTAGAATCTAATACTCTGGATAGCGGTGTTTTGTCAAGAGTTTCAATGATTAAGACGATCTTCCCGTCTAAGCCGGATCTGTTGGCTGTGGCAGCGGTACCAAGTTGCGCGTGCGTGTTTCCGGGTGTCGTGACTCCCCAGCCGACCGGGGTTTAACCTTGACAAGCCAACCCCGTCTCCTTATGCTCGGGCGCACCGCTCAAAGACCGTCGTTAGGCGCTGCAGCGGGCAACAGCGAATTCTTGGCTCTGGCACACCTTCGAAACCATGGCGACGCGGCTTTCAAAAAACAAGCTGAAGTTCATCCGGCGCAATGCCGGCAAACTGGCGCCATCCCAGATGGCCGCCCAATTGAAGGTTCCCCGGGAACTGATTGTTGCGCACCTGGAAAGCAGCAAACCAGGACCCATATCCCACGGCCGGGTAAGTGCCGGCGATCCTCTTTATATCGGATTTCTAATCGTCGTGTTTTTCAGCCCGCTGATTTTTTCAACGGCCTTTTACGAGTTCGAAAATCTCCCCCGAAGCCTGCTGATCCAGGCTGGCGCACTATTGATCCCGGCTTTGTGGTTCCTGCGGCAGAGCCGGCAACCAGCGTTTGCAATGGCCGGCGGTCCGGCTTTCCGGCCGCTGGGCCTGTTGTTGGCCTGGATGCTGATATCACTGGCCTGGTCAACCTACCGTTACGGCGCTTTCAGCCAGGGGCTGCACTGGGCGGCCTGCGGCCTGTATTACCTGATCGCCTACAACCTGCACCCGCACCGCCGGTCCATCGAACTGACCCTGCAGGTGGTGATGGCTGCCACTGCACTGGCAGCCCTGCTCGGCGTCGGGCAATACCTTTGCGGCCTGGACTGGGTGCCCCAGCAGGTTGTCCCGGCAGCTTTCTACAACAATAAAAACATGGCCGCCCAGGTCATGGTGCTGGCTTTTCCGATCGGTTTCGTATGGGCTGCCGTCTCACCCAGCCGGAAACTGACCTGGCTTTATGCCCTGGTAACCGCCCTGGTGGCCTTGTTTCTTTTTTACACCCACAGCCGGGCAGCCTGGCTCGGTGCGTTCGTGGAGACGTTATTTGTCATGGGCGGGGTGGGCCTCTACTGGCGAAAAGCCGGAAAAGGGCCGGCCTTTGATAAAAATCGGCTTCTGGCCCTGGTTGCGGCGCTGTCGTTCCTGGTAGCCGGTATACAGCTGGGGCCCAACTCACTGGCCCCGGCAACGGGCGTCGCCCCGCCGCCGGCCGATAGAAAGATCGGCGAAAATCTGGACCTGTCCTCGGGCCGCCACCGGGTGGTTCTCTGGAAGAACACCCTGACGATCATCGCCGGGCATCCTCTCCTGGGTGTGGGCATCCGCAATGTCCAGGTGCACTACCCCACGACTCCTGATAAAAGTCATCACCGCCTGGCTCTGCATACCCAGCGCGTGCACAATGACTACCTGCAAATGTATGCCGAATTGGGCCTGCCGGTTCTGCTGATTTTTGGCTGGCTGTTATTCCGGATCGGACGCAGCGCCGCTCTCCTGGTACGCACCCCGGGCAACGGCGAGTGGTTTCCACCGGCCTTGATTTGTCTGGCCGCCATGGCCGCCAATGCATTTTTCAGCTTTCCGTTCAATCGCGCACTGCCCCCCTTTCTCCTGGCGGTTTACCTGGGATTATTTTTCAAGACCGCGGCCCTCGCGGCGGGACCGGACGGCGGGCAGCCAACTGCCGGAGCAGGCCGGCGCAAAACAGCCCTGGTACTGGCCGGCCTTTTCAGTGTCCTGTTCATAGGCTGGGGGACCATCAGCTATCACTGGTCCTGGACCGATCACTATTATCGCCGGCACGTGGTGGCTTTTCTCGGCGGGGACTATGCCCGGGCGGCTGTTTTGGGTGAAAAGGCGCGGGAGCATAATCCCTGGCGCGGGGCGGTATTGCGCTCTCTGAGCAGGGTGTATGTCCGCAATAATGAATATGACCGTGCGGAGGACCTGTTCAAGCAGATCGACCGGGTTTTTCCGCATGCCCCCCTGAACATTTATCACCAAGCCGTTGCCCGAATAAACCAAAAGCGTTTTGACGAAGCGGAAGAGGTCATCCACAAAGGTCTGGCGGTCATTCCCCAAAGCGGTAAGCTTTATGGTCTGCTGGGCGTGGTCCACCAGGCCAAAAATCGTGGGGACGAGGCCGTACAGGCCTACCGCCGGGCCATAGCCCTGACACCTGCGGTGGCCAGCCATTATCAGTGGCTCGGCCAGTTGCTGTATGCCCGCAAAAGTTTTGAAGCGGCGGAACCTGTTTTCGCTCAATTGGCCGCCATGTCACCGGAACATGTGGATGCCCATACCAAGCTGGGTCTCATCGCATTGAATCGCGGACAGGCAGGACCGGCAGCCGTGCATTTTCGCAAGGCGGCTGGACTGGCGCCGGATAACGCCGATCTGCATCGCTATCTGGGGGTGGCCCTGATCAATCAGGATAATCTGGATGGAGCGGTGGCCGCGTTTCAACAGGCCATTGTGAAAAGTCGCGGGCGTGATGCTGTGGCGCACAACAATCTGGGGAGCGCCTTGGCCCGGCAGCGCCAATTCGACCGGGCGGTTAAACATTTCAAGGCGGCTTTAGAGATCAGCCCGCAATATACCGAGGCGCGCCGGAATCTGGAGAAAGTCCAACTGTTGTTGCAACCATCTCAATAGCCAGCACGACAATAAAAAAGCCCCCGTGCATTTGCACGGGGGCTTTGCTGCGGCTTCTGGAGCCGGGGCATTTTTGATACGGCTTACATCATACCGCCCATGCCGCCCATACCGCCCATGCCGCCGCCCGGAGGCATAGCCGGCATGGCCGCCTCTTTTTCCTCAGGCTTATCAGCGATCATGGCTTCGGTGGTCAGCATCAGGCCGGCCACACTGCCCGCATTCTGCAGGGCATAACGAACCACCTTGGTCGGGTCGATGACGCCGGCCTCGATCAGGTTTTCGTACTTGTTGGTGTCGGCGTTGTAGCCCTCGGCGCCCTTGGACTGCTTGACTTTGTCAATGACCACGGAGCCTTCAAAACCGGCGTTGTTGGCAATCTGGCGCAGCGGTTCTTCGATGGCGCGGATAACGACTTTGACCCCCAGTTTCTGATCGGCCTTGATCTTGATTTTCTCGAGGGCTTCGATGCAGCGTACCAGGGCGACACCGCCGCCGGGGACGATACCTTCTTCAACCGCGGCCCGGGTGGCGTTCAGGGCATCTTCCACGCGGGCTTTCTTTTCTTTCATCTCGGTTTCGGTGGCTGCGCCGACATTGATGACGGCCACACCGCCGATCAGCTTGGCCAGCCGTTCCTGCAGTTTTTCGCGGTCGTAATCGGAAGAGGTCTCTTCGACCTGGGCCCGAATCTGTTTCACCCGGCCTTCGAGGGCAGCCCGGGAACCGGCGCCGTCCACGATGGTGGAGTTGTCTTTGTCGATGGTCACGCGTTTGGCTTTGCCGAGATCCTGCAGGGTCAGGTTCTCCAGCTTGATCCCAAGGTCTTCGGACACCACCTGGCCGCCGGTCAGAATGGCGATATCTTCAAGCATGGCCTTGCGACGATCGCCGAAACCCGGGGCTTTCACGGCGGCTACGTTCAGGGTGCCGCGCAGTTTGTTGACGACCAGGGTGGCCAGGGCTTCGCCATCAACGTCTTCAGCCACGATCAGGAGCGGTTTGCCCATTTTGGCAACCTGCTCGAGAACCGGCAGGAGGTCTTTCATGTTGCTGATTTTCTTTTCGTTGATGAGGATGTAGGGATCTTCCAGGGAGACCACCATTTTTTCAGAATCGGTCACGAAATAGGGGGAGAGGTAGCCGCGGTCAAACTGCATGCCTTCGACCACGTCGAGGGTGGTTTCCATGGCCTTGGCTTCTTCAACCGTGATCACGCCTTCCTTGCCGACCTTGTTCATAGCTTCGGCAATGATGTTGCCGATGGTGCTGTCGTTGTTGGCGGAAATGGTGCCGACCTGGGCAATCTCACGCTGGTCCTTGGTCGGTTTGGAGAGCTCGTGCAGTTCCTTGACAGCCACTTCAACGGCCTTGTCGATGCCGCGTTTGATGGCCATGGGATTGTTCCCGGCGGCGACGAGTTTCTGGCCCTCTTCGTAGATGGAACGCGCCAGTACGGTAGCCGTGGTGGTGCCGTCACCGGCCATGTCACTGGTTTTGCTGGCGACTTCCTTGACCATCTGGGCACCCATGTTTTCGAACTTGTCTTCCAGTTCGATCTCCTTGGCGACGGTGACGCCGTCTTTGGTGACCGTGGGGGAACCCCATGATTTATCGATCACTACATTTCTACCCTTAGGACCGAGAGTCACTACAACCGCGTCGGCCAGAGCCTGAACGCCGGCGAGCATCGCCTCACGCGCTTTCATGTCGAATTTGATCTGTTTAGCCATTTTGGTGTTTCCTCCGTATACTGAATTATAAAAATATTATTCGATTACGCCGAGAACGTCATCTTCACGCATGATCAGGTACTCTTCACCACCGATCTTCACTTCGGTACCACCGTATTTGCCGAAAAGAATGCGGTCGCCTTTTTTGACATCCAGATTGACCGGCTTGCCGTCGTCGCCGATGCGGCCTTTGCCGACCGCGATCACTTTGCCCTCAGCCGGTTTTTCCTTGGCCGAATCGGGAATGATGATGCCGCCTTTGGTCTTTTCAGCTTCTTCCACACGTTCTACCAAAATTCGATCATGTAATGGTCTCAGTTTCATGGGTCAGATTCTCCTTTTTAGTGTGTGTTTTAAACCTTTTGGACGGACAAAAGCCTGGGATCGGCTCTCCAGCCGACCCTGGCTGCTTGTTCCGTCTTGTTAAAAAGATTGTTACCGGCTGTCCTTTTCGTACTGCGCGTGTGTGCCGGATTTCATTATTTTTCGAAATAATAATCACAGTTTCCAATTTGTAAAGATCCGGAATCGTTTTTTTCAGCACTTTAGCAATACCGGATCAATCGGCTTTTTGCTTCTTTGGAGAGGATGTTTTGGCGGATTTGGTGTCGGTTCCCGCTGCCGGTTTATCACCCTGAGATGTTTTGGGTTTTTTACCAGGTTTATCCGCGTAGCCGTCGGCATACCACCCGGATCCTTTCAAATGGAAGGCACTTTGGGAGATGAGTCGGTGCAGTTTTTCGGAACAGTGGCTGCACTTGGTCAACGGCCGGTCCGAGAATTTCTGGATGGCTTCCTCGACCCGGCCACAAGCGGTGCATTCGTATTCGTAAATCGGCATAAGTTCCCTCTACAGAGTAGACATTGATCAATTGCTGGTGCGTCTGTTTTTACTGCTAATATAGGTAAGGATCGGCGGTTGTCAAGCACCTCACGATGTATGGATGCCCTCGATGGGTCGTGCCATTTACCATAGAATTCAAGGACATTGTCCAATCCGGTAACATTTACCGGGATCAGGATCTGGCGGGTTTTGGCATGCACCCGGTTTTCCTCGACAAGGGTCTCTTCCGGGGTGGCATCGAAACTCTGCAAAAATTTGCTGAAGCGCACAATGTGGATGAGTTCATGGGTAGTGATGTACAGGACCAGCGGGAAGAGCTGCATACCGGGTGATTCCTGCAGCGCAGCCAGGATGGAATGATCCTGCAGGCATATCTTGTAATAATCATATGCGGACGAACCCAGGGAGGTCCCCTTTAAACGGCCTGAAAAGCGTATGACCTGGGCGAAGGGACCGTCCACGATCTCGTCTGCGTCCAGTTCCGCCAGAGTGCTCACGTCATACCGTCGGCGCAGCCACTGGTTTTCCGACATCTTGTACGCGTTGCTCACCAGTTCTTCGGCCATGGCCACGGCGTTGTTGACGGTATTGAGTTGTTCGTTTTCAAATTGCTGCAAGGGGTTGGCTCCGCATAAAACCGCTTCTATTTTTTTAGATCCTTCATGTAAAAAACTGTGGACAAAATGGCAAAAAGAGTGTTACCAGTATTTTTCTAACTTATCAAATAAATAATGAATGGGGGTGATCTGTTGGGTAGCGTAGTGAAAAGACGTAGAAAAAAGATGCGTAAACACAAACACAGAAAGCTTCTGGCCCGGACACGTCATCAGAGAAGAAAAGGGAAATAAACCAACTGGTTATATATTTTTACCATTGGCTTCCCTGTCTACAGGAAAGGCCCCGTTGCAACGCTTGGCGTTTGCTGGGAGCCTTTCCTGGTTTTCTCAGTCCAACCTATTTTTGATACCCGTCAAGATATTTGAAAAACTCCGATTCGGTCGACACCACCACTGAGCTCTCTTTGTCTATCGTCTGGCTGTATATATCCAGCGTTTTGGTGAAAGAGTAAAATTCCGGGTCGACCCCGAATGCGTCGGCGTAAAGCCGGGTTGATTCCGCATCGGCCTTACCTTTTATTTCCTGGGCTATTTTGTAAGCTTCCGACGTGATGCGCTTAAGTTCCCGTTCCTTTTCACCCAGAATCTTGCGGGCCTCACCTTTGCCCTCAGAGCGGAATTTTTCGGCAATCTGCCGGCGCTCGGCGATCATCCGACTGTAAACCGATTTGCGGACTTCCTCGACGTAATTGATCCTTTTGATCTTCACATCTTCAAGTTCGATACCGAAATTGGTCAGCTTCGGCCGGGCCTGGACCAGGATGCCCTTGTTGATCTCTTCACGCCCGGTGGTGACCTCAAACGTCGAATGGACCTTGGCATCATCCTCTTCCTCAAAGGTGTCCAACTCGCGGTTACTGTTGCGGACGGCATCAATCAGCCGGCTGGAGGTGATGAAGTTGCGGACAGCCGGGTCGATGATTTCATCCAGCCGGTTCTGAGCCCTTTCCACGAACCCGATCGTTTTGAAAAAGATAACCGGATCCACTATTTTCCAACGGGCGAAGGTGTCCACCCAGATATAGGTTTTGTCCTTGGTGGGGATCTGGCCGGGATCGCCGTCCCACTCCTGCAGGTTGCGCGGATAATAGAGCGCCTTTTCAATGAAGGGAATCTTGAAATGCAGTCCCGGCGTCAAGGCTGTGCGGCTGACCTTGTCAAAGCGGGTTACCAGAACCTGCTCGGTCTCATCCACGGTATAGGCGGAAACGTAGGCCCCGAGAATGAGGATGGCGATAACGAGTATGCTGATTTTTAATTTCATTTGATGACACCGTCCTGTTTTCCAAGGTTAAGCAAGGGTAGCAGATTTTTCTGGTTTTTATCGACAATATACTTGTTGCCCATCTTGGGCAGGACGTCTTTCATGGTTTCCAGGTAGAGGCGGCGTTTGGTTATATCTTTGGCTTTGGCGTATTCCTGGTAGACCTCTGTGAAACGGGCGGCATCACCCTTGGCGCGGTTCACCCGGTCGAGGGCATAACCTTCGGCAGCCTTGATGGTACGCTCGGCTTCACCCTTTGCGGCCGGGATCGCTTTGTTGTAATCTTCCCGGGCCTCGTAGATCATTTTTTCTTTTTCCTGGGTGGCCTGGTTGACCTCGTTGAAAGAGGGCTGTACCGGTCCCGGCACGTTTGTGCGTTTCATTTCAACGGTCACAATTTTGATGCCGGTTTCCGCCTTATCCAGTTCGATCTGCAGGACCCGCTGGGACTCAACCGCGATTTCATCCCGTTTGCTGATGACCTCGTTGATGCTCCGGTCGCCAACCACCAGGCGCATGCTGGCTTCCGCCAGGTCAATCAGCAGTTTGCGAACATCATGGACCTTGAACAGGAAGTTGTAGGGCTCATTAATGCGGTACTGCACGATCCAGGGCACCACCGCGACATTCAGATCACCGGTCAGCATCAGCGACACGCTGGACGTGTCCTGCCGGCCGGCATAGCGGGCCCGGGAATCCTGCCGGCTGGAGCGAAAGCCGAATTCTTCCTTGTAAATCCTATCCTGACGCACCTTGGTGACTTCCTCAATTCCGAACGGCAGTTTGAAGTTCGGTCCGGGCTGGGCGATGCGGACAAATTTTCCAAAACGTTGGACCACCCCAACGGAACCCGATTCGATGGTAAAGAAGATGGAGTACCCGATAAACAAAAGCAGGATGACCAAAATCGCAATCAGCGGCCCTCCGGGGATTTTCATATTCTTGAACTGCTTCACCAGGTCGTCGACCTGGGGCGGAATATTACCGGGCCCCCCGCTGCCGGGTCGCTGGTGCTGTCGCTGTTCCTTCAGTTTTTCCCAATCCCAACTCATTCATTATCCTTTCACATCTCGCCATGATTTGGTGCCCTGTCGGAAACGGTTGTACAGGGCACATTTTGTTTGTGGGCACAATGTAAGGTACCGATATTACCAAGTCAAGTAAAAATGGGTGGGTATCCCCCCTAACGCCCGCCAACAGACGGATTGCGCTTGACAAGCTTTGGTTGCGGCGATTAGGTTTCGATCATGGAGAAAAAGAAAACGGAAAAGTCCCCGGTCTTGCCCATAGGCCGCATCCTGCCTGATGTCCTCGCTAAATGCCGTCTGGAGAAGGCCGCCGACCTGACCACGGTCGGAGAGATCTGGAAAACAGTGGTTGCGGCCGCCATTGCCGAAAATACCCAGCCGGCGGCTTTTAAAGGGCAGCTGCTCCTGGTCCACGTCTCCAGCAGCGTCTGGCTGCACCAGCTGCAATTTGTAAAGCAGGATTTGATCGACAAAGTGAATACCGCTGCCGGCCGGCATTTGGTGGCAGACATTACCTTTAAAATCGGACCGCTGGAACCATAGGACGGAGCGATCCGCTGAGTTTCCGGCGTTGCTCCATATAAGAAAGGTTTTCCTTGGAAACCATCACCACGGACGACACCTTTTTAAACGGCTGCCTGACGGTAAACCAGCCCCGGGACGGTTATCGGTTTTCAATCGATGCCCTTTTACTGGCGGACTTCGTGCAGTGCAAAGACGGCCAGACGATCCTGGACCTGGGTACCGGGTGCGGCATCATAGCACTCATGCTGGCGGTCCGGTACCCCGGGATCCAGCTGGTGGGTGTGGAAATACAGGCCGAGCTGGCCCGGGTTGCCGCGGAAAACGTGCGCGCCAACAGATTGGAAGAGCGCATCCGTATTCTGCACCAGGATATAAAGAAACTGCGTATCCAGCAGGTACCCGAACCGGTCCACCAAGTCATATCCAACCCACCTTATCGCCGCATCAAATCCGGCCGGGTCAATCCCGACCGGGGAAAAGCCGGGGCCCGCCATGAGCTTTTTGGCCGCCTGACTGATTTCGTTGAGGCCGCGGCCCGCATGCTGCAGCTTTCCGGCCGTTTGAGCTGTGTATATCCGGCCGAGCGGTTGACCGATTTGATAGACCATATGCGGCCGGCCGGACTGGAGCCGAAAAGATTGCGCCTGGTCCACTCGAAAAGAGAAGCGGGCGCCCGGCCGGGCCTGACCGTCGATCCACCTCTGGTGATCTACCGGTCAGACGGACGCTATACGTCCGCGGTGGAGCACGCCTTTATACTTTAAACATAGAATTTTGTATGCAAAACAAATGAAGTTGATCTTTTGGACCTGTCGCCATTGACAGAAAATAGTAAAAATACTATCAGAAACCGAAACTTGAAGGAGAGGTGGCCGAGCGGCTGAAGGCGGTAGTCTCGAAAACTACTGAGGGCTTTGTCCTCCGCGAGTTCGAATCTCGCCCTCTCCGCCATCTATTTAAATACACGGGCCTTTAGACCAGGTTTTAGATTTTGATAGGTTGAGATTTAAAAACGTGGAGCCGGTGCCCAAAGTGAACTAAAGTTTGAAGTGATCTAAAGTTAAGGTATGCTACTGATTTTATAAAACCAGCGGAGTTTAGCGACTCCGCAACTTAAGGCGCTTTAGCCCACTTTAGTCACTTCAAACTTTTTCGTTACGGTGATCGAAACCTTGGCGGGTCACCCGAAGCGGGGACCCTGGGCGGATCTGTTAACTTTCGGGGCGATTTTGCTTGATTTTTCCCTCCGGATGATTCATACAGAGGCCGCCTGCCGACACCCGCCGTCTGCATGCGGGCAGGTTGAACATGCGGAGAGATGTCCGAGCTGGCTGAAGGAGCACGACTGGAAATCGTGTGTGTCGTTTAAAGCGGCACCGAGGGTTCGAATCCCTCTCTCTCCGCCATTTTCATTTCCTACCAGTGACCCTTCAAGAACCCTTCCAACCGACAGTTTTTTGACCAACGAATTCGTTCAGTAACTTACCGGATTCAGCTACTATCGATTAGCCATTAGCTGTAAGCTACGCGCTCTTGAGCGAGCATCTACTTGAGGCCTTTATCGGTGAGGATGGCTCTAACCGATCCGCATGATTTTATCAGCTTATAGCTATAGGCTGACAGCTGACCGCTGACCGCAACAGTCTTGCCGTATCAATCCGTTCATGTTAACTAAAGCGCATGTCTTATCTCGTGCTGGCCAGAAAATATCGACCTCAGACGTTTGAAGCGGTTGTAGAGCAGGCGCATGTCACGACCACGCTGACCAACGCCATTGCGGCCGACCGGGTGGCCCATGCCATCCTTTTCGCCGGTCCCCGCGGTACCGGCAAGACGACCATTGCCCGCATTTTGGCCAAGGCCATGAATTGCATCCAGGGGCCGCTGCCCACCCCCTGTAATGCCTGTCAGTCGTGCACGGAAATTACCGCCGGCAGCAGTGCGGATGTATTTGAGATCGATGGGGCTTCCAACAACAGTGTCGACCAGGTGCGTGAACTGCGCGAGAACATCAAGTACATGCCCGCCCACAGCAAGTTTAAAATCTATATCATCGACGAAGTCCACATGCTCAGTGTGGCGGCTTTTAACGCGCTTTTAAAAACATTGGAAGAACCGCCCGAACATGTCCTGTTCCTGTTCGCGACGACCGAGCCGCACAAAATACCGATCACCATCCATTCACGCTGCCAGCGGCATGATTTACGCAGAATCGATGCCCAGGCTGTGATTGCCCACATGAAAATGCTGTGTCATCAGGAGGACCGCGATGTGTCCCTCGAGAGCCTGGGGGTGATTGCCCGGGAAGCCGGGGGCAGTATGCGCGATGCCCTGAGTCTGCTGGATCAGGTCATTTCCAGTACGTCCGGGCCGGTTGAGCATGAGCAGTTGCTGGATATGTTGGGGGCCGTTGACCGCACCTTGTTGTTTGACCTGGCCGACGGAATCTTGCGCCAAGATCTGCCCGGCCTGCTCGACTTCCTGGACACCGCCTATAACCGCGGCGTGGATATCCGGAGACTATACGCGGATCTGGTCGAACATTTCAGGAACCTGGTCGTGGCCGGCATGGGGCAACGGAGTGAAAAACTGATCGATGCCCCCGACCATGAACGCGAGCGACTGGCCCAGCAGGCCCGGGAAGCGCCGGCCCCGGTTTTCAGTCACACTTTCAAGATCCTGGCCGCCGAAATGCCCACGCTCAAATTCGCCGGCAGCCCGAAACTGGCCTTCGAGACGGTCCTGTTCCGGATACTGGAGACGCAGCCGTCTCTGCCCGTGGATACGCTGATCGAAAAACTGGAACTGCTCCGGGAGGATTTCACGTCCGGAACAATATCAGCTGCGCCGGCGGCTTCCGTACCGGCGGAGACGCTCGCTCAGGCAGCCCCAGACGTGCGGGCGATCAAGGAACCAACCACGGATTTTGAGTCCGCTCCGCCGCCCGACACGAGTTCCCCGGCAGCCCCGGCCACTGAAAACCCGGCATCCCTCTGGAAAGCGCTGCTGGACGGCATCGCCCGTGAACACCCGGCCCTGGGCGGAGCCCTGGCCAATGCCAAACTACTGGAGGTGACGGCCGCACAGGTCGTCCTGGAAGTGCCCGGCAGCCTGTTCAATATCAACCGTCTTAAAAAGAAAGACAACAGCGTTCGGCTGGAGAAAATCTGCAGTGAGTTTCTCGGCCGGCCGGTGACCGTGGTAATCCAGGCTGATGTAGCCGGCCAGCAGGCAAACAACGATCAAAGAAAACTGGACAATAAACACAAACAGGATGTATTGAGTCATCCCTTGATCGAGGACGCGATCGAGATCTTTGAGGGCGAGGTGGTGGAGGTTCGCTCTCTGAACGGTAAAAAATAGTGCCAACAGAAGCATTCTTTTATAATGGTGTCGCAACGTTGCAGATACGTTGAAACAGCTAGTGAAAACCTTGGGAGGTTAGACACATGAAAGGCATGAAGGGCATGGGCAAGATGATGAAGCAGGCCCAGCAGTTACAAACCAAAATGATGAAAATGCAGGCCGAGCTTGCTGAAAAAACGGTAGAAACCACAGCCGGTGGCGGCATGATCAAGGTTGTGGCCAACGGTAAACAGCAGATTGTATCCCTCGAGATCGAGCAGGAAGTGGTTGATCCCGAAGATGTGGAAATGCTCCAGGATCTCGTACTGGCCGCGGTAAACGATGCCCTATCCAAATCCCAGGAGATGGTCCAGTCCGAGATGGGTAAACTCACCGGCGGCATGAACATTCCGGGACTACTCTAAACCATGCAGCACTACCCCGATTCCATACTGAACCTGATCCGCCAGATTTCCCGGCTGCCGGGGATCGGTGAGAAAACTGCCGAACGTCTGGCATTGCACATCCTGCGCGCGCCCTGGCCGGAGGCTGAACAGCTGGCCGGGGCGATACGCGATCTCAAGGCCAAAACCAGGTTGTGCCGCCGGTGCTTTTCATTGAGTGACGGTCAACTGTGCCGGATATGCAGTGATCCGCACCGGAACAGTAACCAGTTGTGCGTGGTCGAGCAGCCGGCCGACATGGTGGCCCTGGAAAAGTCAGGGGCGTTCAGGGGCCTCTACCACATCCTGGGCGGTGTTTTGTCACCTATGGATGGGATCGGGCCTGATAAGATCCGGGTCCGTGAACTCCTGGCCCGGGTGAATGCCGAAGCGGTCGGTGAGGTGGTGATTGCAACCAGTACGAGTGTTGAGGGTGAAGCCACCGCGGATTACCTGTCCGGCCAGCTTGCCCGGCATTCTGTCCGGGTTACCCGGATAGCCTCGGGGGTTCCGGTCGGCGGTGATCTCAAGTTCGTAGACCAGGTGACTCTCAAGAGAGCCATGGAGAGCAGGCGGGATGTCGACTAATCCTCAGATCCTATTTGAATGCCAACTGTGCGGTGATTGCTGCCATGGATACGGCGGTACGTATGTGGCGCCGGAGGATGTGATCGCGATCAGTGCCTACCTGGAAGTGGATCCGGACGGCTTTGTGGACACGTATTGCCAGATGTCCGGCGACCGCCCGGTTCTGACCCAGGCGGCGGATGGGTATTGCGTCTTTTGCCGGGACGGCGCCTGCCGCATTCATGCGGTGAAGCCGCATATGTGCCGGGCCTGGCCCTATCTGACCAGCATTCTGGTGGACGTGAGCAACTGGCCCGCCATGGCCCGCGCCTGCCCGGGCATGCGGACAGATTTACATGCCGATGTTATCCGCGCGGGTGTCCGGCGGGAAATAAAGGCGCGAGGCAGTAAGCGGTAGCTGGATTAAATTCAAGGGGGCTGGACGCAAAACGCGTCAACCGGTTGGCTTCAAGTCTTTTCCCAATCCGCAGTGTTGGTCAGGACATATATATCCCGGGTGTCCTGATCGGAAATAATCTTTTTGATAATCTTCTTCACTTCCAGGATACGCAGCCCTTCTTCCAGGTCGGCCGGACTGCCGTTCCAGATTTCAAGCATATTCGCGTTGGAGAGAGTTGAGCCGGCATCGGTCAGTCCACAGCACATCAGGTAGACCGAAATGGTTTCCGTGGAAAGATTCAGGTTGAATATTTTCTGACTCATTGCCGGGGGCTGATGTTGCTCGACCATGATATCTCCATCTGGTAGTTCTCGCAGTCTGTGGATGCGGCCGGGTTGTCAGCGGCCGTCAGCGGCGCTTTTTTAGATCCAGCATATTACCATTCTAATGGCGGTTGTTTCCCAATACAACCATTTAAAAGTACTGCGACGGAACCTTGCGCAATACGCGCTGTTAAGACAGCCTTACAGGGATGCGGTATGTTTGGGCCCCGCAATCAGCATGTTGTTGGAAATTGTGGATTGAATCCTTTCCATTTTGTTGCCAAAGACAAAATCCCGGATCAACCCGTGGCCGTAGGCACCCAGGACGATCAAGGCGTCATGCGGCACCTCGTACAGGTTATCCTCAAAGCGTCCGGTATCGAAAAAGTGCCAGGTACGCACCGTTTGCGCTACTTCCTGTCCAAGACCGGCCGCTTCCAGCAGCTTGCGGTAGTCATCCTCGGACCCCGATTCGATCCGGGTAAAAATATCGATGGGCCGGCCGGATTCCCGGCTGACGCGCAGGCCGAGCCGGAAGGCGTTGACCGCATTTTGGGAGCCGCCGAAAAAGACCGTGATACTGTTCCAGGGTTTGTAAATCGGGCTGGTCAGCAGGACGGGGAACCGCGCGGACTGGACAATTCGGCGCACCCGCGGCCCGATGTAACCCAGACCGATTTTTGAGGAGAGATCACTGATGCTCCGGGGGCAGCACATGAAATCAAAATTGGTCTTAATGTCGGGCAGGGTGGAGGCCGTAAAGTGTTTGGGCTTCAGAAAGCTGGCTTTGATACCGGCCGTCTCCAAGAGCTGCGTGGCGTGGGTTTCGGCTGTTTCCGGATTGTTCAGGTAGGATTCGTCCAGATCGACCTGGACAACATCGTTTTCAAAATACATCAGAAACTTCGTGTGTTCGGGGATGTAGACAACCGGGGAGACACCGGTCTGGCTGCAAAAATAAAGCGACTGCAAGAATGTTTCCCGACCGAGCGGGGTGTTTCTGAAGATGTGAAATAGCTGCTGGTTCATGGACGTCTCCTCGTCGTCGTATTAATTAGAACCTATCTCAAAAAACGGATTTTGGTTCAAAATAAAGGCGGTCGCGAGGTTCCCCGCGTTGCGGGACTTCCCGCCGTTTAATCCTCAAGTGTGGGTCGCAACCCGGAAGAATACTCGCGTATTTTGAGGACTTGAACCGAGCGCCCAACGCCGAGTTTGGGCCAATCAGGCTTCGCCAAAGGCTACGCCCGACATGCAGACTTTTTTGAGTTAGGTTCTATTGGGTTGACTGCACCATAAGTTCTTTCCGGTATTTGTCAAGAAACGTGGCCTTGGACACCATGCCCACATATCTTCCGTGCGACAGCACCGGCATCGAGAACAGGTTGTAGACATCCATCTGTCGCAAGACTTCGGTCACGTCGTCATCGAGGTTCACCGTTATGACGGACCGGTCCATGACTTGGTCAAGAAAAACCGCGTCATATATAGCGGGATTGAACAGGTAGGGGCGCAGGTCGTCTAGGTGAATCATCCCCAGAAATTGTCCGCTATGTGAATCCTCGACCGGAAAGTGATTCCGGTGCGACCGTTTCAATATCTGGATGAAGTCCCGCAAGACCATGTCCTGCGGGACACAGATACAGTCGGTTTCCAGCAGTTCGGAAATACTCAGATCGGTGAGGACCCGGGCATCGGTTCCCGGCCGCAGCAGGTGTCCCTTTTCAACCAGTCCCTTTAAATAAAAGGACGCCGGTTCCAGATAATGGCACAGGGTGGTGGATATGGCAGACACCAGAATAAGCGGCAGGATGACTTCGTAACCGCCCGAGATTTCGACCACCAGGAATATAGCCGTCAGCGGTGCCTGCAGGATTCCGCTTACCAGGCCGGCCATGCCCAGCAGGGCAAAGCAACCCTCCCCGACCCAGGGAACCTGGGGCCAGATAGCCAGCAGGCCCCGGTGGTAGACCGGGCCGGTCAAGCTGCCGATCACCAGGCACGGAGCGAATATGCCGCCACTGCCGCCCCAGCCCAGGGTAAACGCGGTGGCTGCCATTTTGGCCAGGACGGCGATCGCCACGAAAGCCAGCCCGGTGGAGAAGGTCCCGCCGATCATGGCTTGAATCGAATGACACCCTTCACCGAGCACCACCGGCATAAACATACCGATGAGGCCGACCACACAGCCGCCCCCGGCTGCTTTCAGCCAGAGCGGCGCCTTTACCTTGCAGGCCGTGCGTCCCATGCCCTTGAGCAGGCGGGTGAGCAGGACCGAGGCCCCGGCGCACAATACCGCCAGGCCGATGCAGGCCATGATATCGATAAAGGCAATATTGAACTGGACATGTCCAAATACAATCTGGTTGCCCTGGAGCAAACGACTTATTTCTGTTCCGGCTACAGAGGCGATGGCGATCGGGATGATATTGACCGCTGACCATTCACCCAGGATGACCTCGATCGTGAAGACCATGCCGGCAATCGGCGCATTGAATATCGAGGAAATAGCGCCCGCCGCACCGCAACCGACCAGGGTTACCCGCTGGCGGTCATTCAGAGCGAAGAACCTGGCGATATTCGACCCGATGGCGGCCCCGCTCATGACCACGGGCGCTTCGGGGCCGGCCGAACCCCCGGTACCAATGGTAAGACAGCTTGAAATCAGACGGGAGAAACTGGAGCGCAGTCGCAGCAAGCCCCCATAGCGGGAAACGCTGTAAATGACCTCGGGGACACCATGCCCGGCGGCCTCATTCACTACCTTTTCAAGGAATACAGAGGAGAGGGCGGCGCCTACAGCGGGAAGCAAAAACGCCCACCAGTAGCCGCGTAGATGGTGCAGCCATTCGAACATGGCGATCAGCGAACGGTTCAACGCCAACGCCGCCAGGCCGCTGCAGGTGCCGACAATTACGGCTATCAGAATGAGCAGCAGGCGATCATCCGATCGGAAAATGGACCAGTTTGACGGGTAGCGCCACAGTTTGGAGAGGTTCATGGCCATCATCCCCGTTACAGGATTTCACTCTGGTCAAGTTTGCGTTCCAGCGCGCTGATTTCCAGATAGAGCGTTTCAGCCGGCGGCGCCCCTTTCAGAAAACGGACAAATTCATCGTCCCGTATGCAAAAAGCCAGTTTTGACAGCAGGTGCAGATGGATTTTCACCGAAGTGCTCAGCAGCAGAAAGAGCACGAATACAGGTCGGGCGTCGATGGCATTATAGTCAAGGGGCGTTTGGGGATAACAGGTGACAATCAGCGGCTGGGCCAGACCGGCCCGCAAAGGTGTCCGGGGGTGGGGGATGGCCACCCCCTTGCCCATGCCGGTGGAAGTCAGCCTTTCGCGTTCGATGAGCGTGGCGTGCAGTTCCGTCTTTTCAGCGGGTGCGAGATTGGGGACACATTCAGTCGCGGAAGCCAGGATATCTTCCACGGCAGTGCCGGCAAGACCGGTGTGCACACCGCCCCGGCGCATGGCCGCCAGCAAGGTTTCCGGGCCGGGATCCGCTGCGGCGGATGCCTGTCCGTTTTTCGGAAGGGTAAACGGCAGGTTGCGGGCCGCAGCCCATTTTTTCAGAACCTGGGCGTCAAATGACCAGTTCGCCCCGCTTTTTTGCACGGGTATCCGTCCCTGGCGGATCCAGCGATCAAGGGTGTTGACGGGCAGGTCAAGGCTGCGGGCGATGTCGTTTATATCCAGTTTCATGGGTTGCTGATGCTTGGCGTTATAAAAGTGGTTCAGAAAGATAAACAAAAAACATAATACAAAACCAAGCTGTAAAGCAAGGGGATTTATTCAGTATTTGCAAGCCCGGTCCTTAGGGCCAGGCCTGTCCCGTTTCGCGGGGGTCACCGATCATTGGCTATGCCGAGATAACTGTTTCCAGGTGTAAAGGCTGTTAGCTGTCAGCCATTAGCTTTTAGCTGAAATGCAAAGACGGAATCGCTAATCGCCAAGAGCTAACTGCTAAAAGCTATTCGGTTGTCTTGCGCCTATTCGGCCGGGTTGGGCTCCGACTGGGTAATGGTGACATCACGTTTGGGGAAGGGGATTTCGATACCGGCCGCATCAAAAGCGGTTTTGGTCCTGTCCGTAATGGTCGAAATGGTGTTCATGCGCTGCCGGGCGTCATTGATCCAGACCCGCAATTGCAGATCGACAGCAGAGTCCCCGAAATTGCGTACGACTACCTTCGGGGCCGGATTTGGGGAGACCCAGGGCACCTGCCGGGCCAGGTCTACCAGGATTTCGCTGGCTTTCTGGACGTCCGCATCATAGGCAATACCGACGTTTATGCGGACCCGGATACTGTCGCTTATCAGGGTGTAGTTGATGATGTCCCGGGTCATGATTTTATTGTTGGGGATCACGATGACGATGTTATCCGTCGTGCGGATTTTCGTGGCCCGCAGGCCGATATCGATGACGTCCCCCCAGGTGGCGCTGCCGCGCGGGGCATCCCAGACCTCGATCCGGTCGCCGATTTCAAAAGGACGGTCCACAATTAAAAGGACACCCGCAATCAGGTTGGACAGCGTGTCCTTGGCGGCAAACCCGATGGCCACCCCGGCCACACCCGCGCCGGCGATAAATGGCATGACGTTGATGCCCAGGATATCCAGGGCGATCACCGCCGCCGCTACATAGACAATCGCCCCAGCGAACTTATTGAGCAGGTCGAACACGATGTCGTCGACCTGGGTTGCGGTTTTTTGGGATATGTTTGTCTCGGCGTACTTGAGGGCCAGTACCAGAAACTCTTTTGCCGGGGTGGCAATCAGCATAACCACCAGGGCATGAAAGATGTTTTGGATCAGCAGGATGTCATACAACTTGATCAGGTAGGTACCGGCAGCCATGATCAGGGCGTAGCGCAGTATTTTCTGGATGGCGATGAAAAGGCCCGGATTTTGTTTAAACACCTCAAACCGTCCGGCCCGTTTTTCGGCTGTCAGCGTCAGGCGTTTGATGATCAGCCAGGCAATATAGAACAGTACCAGGGCCAGGGCTGTTTTGACCAACTGGTCAACGAGGGGGATGTCCGAGTGAAAAACCCCCTCAAGACGGTGGTAGAATGCGGATAGTTGATCCAACTGGGCCTGCATGCTGTTCATGGTTGCCTCTTGTCAGGATTAAAAAACGCTTGAGCCGATCCCCGCCCTGATAAACTCCCGGTTGAGCCGGGCGATGTGGGTAATGGAGATCTGTTTGGGGCATTCGGCCTCGCACTCGCGTTCATTGGAGCAGTTGCCGAACCCGCAGGCGTCCATGGTACGGACCATGTTCAGCACCCGTTGGGCGGCTTCGGGTCGTCCCTGGGGCAACAGGGCCAGCTGGGAGACCTTGGCGCTCATGAACAGCATGGCCGAGGCATTGGGACAGGCGGCCACGCAGGCCCCGCACCCGATGCAGGCGGCCGCGTCCATGGCCTCTTCGGCCACCTCGGCCGGGATGGGGATGGCGTTGGCATCCGGGGTGCCGCCGGTGTTCACCGACACGTACCCGCCGGCCTGGATGATCTTGTCCAGCGGACTTCTATCCACGGCCAGGTCCTTGACGATTTTAAAGGCCCGCGCCCTAAACGGCTCTATCACCAGCGTGTCGCCGCTGTTGAAATGGCGCATGTGCAGCTGGCACAAGGTGGTGCCCTGTTCGGGGCCGTGGGGCCGGCCGTTGACCACCGAGCCGCACTGGCCGCAGATGCCCTCGCGGCAGTCGTGGTCGAAGGCGATCGGTTCGCGGCCGTCTAAAGTGAGCTGCTCGTTGACCACGTCGAGCATCTCCAGAAACGACATGTCCGTGGAGATATTGTCGGCCCGGTAGGACTCCAGGCGGCCTTTATGCCCGGGGCCTTTTTGCCGCCAGACTTTCAGGGTGATATCGATGGATTTGGTCGTCACTTGTAACTCCTTTGGGTAAGTTTCACATTTTCAAAGACCAGCGGCTCCTTGTGCAGGTTCGGTTCGCTCTCATCTCCAGTGTGCTCCCAGGCAGCCACGTAGCAGAAATTCTCATCGTCCCGCAGGGCTTCGTTTTCCTCAGTCTGGTACTCCTCGTTGAAATGCCCGCCGCAGGATTCCTGACGATGCAGGGCGTCCTTGCACATCAGTTCACCGAACTCCAGGAAATCGGCCACGCGTCCGGCCCGCTCCAGGCTCTGGTTGAAATCCCCGGCGGAGCCGGGCACGGTGACATCCTGCCAGAACTCGCTCCGCAGTTCCTGGATCAAGCCGATGGCCTTTTCCAGTCCGGCATTGTTGCGGGCCATGCCGCAGTAGTCCCACATGATCAGGCCCAGCTGGCGGTGGAAGTCGTCCACTGTACGCTGGCCGTCTATGGATAGCAGTTTTTCTATGCGGTCCGTGGCCTCGGCGGCGGTGGTGTCGAAGGCGGCGTCGTCCGTACCCACTTTGCCCGGAGTCACCCCGGCCAGGTACCCGCCGATGGTATAGGGCAACACGAAATAGCCGTCCGCCAGGCCCTGCATCAGGGCGCTGGCCCCCAGGCGGTTGGCCCCATGGTCGGAGAAGTTGGCTTCACCGAGGACAAAGAGTCCGTCCAGGTTGCTCATCAGGTTGTAGTCCACCCACAGCCCGCCCATGGTGTAATGGACCGCCGGGTAGATCATCATGGGGGTTTCATAGGGGTCGTCCGCGACGATTTTTTCGTACATTTCGAAAAGGTTGCCGTACTTTTTGGCGATGACATCGTGACCGTCGCGCTTGATGGCGTCCGCAAAATCGAGGTAGACCGCCAGTGCGGTTTCACCCACGCCGCGGCCGGCATCGCATTGCTCCTTGGCATTGCGCGAGGCCACGTCCCGGGGTACCAGGTTCCCGAAACTGGGGTATTTCTCCTCCAGGTAATAGCTGCGTTCGGATTCGGGGATCTGGTGCGGCGGCCGCGTGTCCCCGGCCTTTTTAGGCACCCACACCCGGCCATCGTTGCGCAGGCTCTCACTCATCAGCGTCAGTTTGCTCTGGTAGGTCCCGTGCACCGGGATGCAGGTCGGGTGGATCTGGGTGTAGCACGGGTTGGCGAAAAAGGCGCCGCGCTTGTGGGCTCGGAAAGCGGCCGTCACGTTGCTGGCCATGGCATTGGTCGAGAGGAAAAAGACATTGCCGTAGCCGCCCGTGCACAGCACCACCGCGTCGGCCGCGTGTTTTTCGATCTGTCCGCTGATCAGGTTGCGCACCACGATGCCCCGCGCCTTGCCCCCGGAGACCACGATATCCAGCATCTCCCGCCGCGGATACATGGTCACCTTGCCCGCCGCGATCTGCCGGCTCAGAGCGCTGTAGGCTCCCAGCAGCAGCTGCTGGCCGGTCTGGCCCCGAGCGTAGAACGTCCGGGATACCTGGGCGCCGCCGAAGCTGCGGTTGGCCAGGGTGCCGCCGTACTCGCGCGCAAACGGTACGCCCTGGGCCACGCACTGATCGATAATGTTCCCGCTGACCTGAGCCAGGCGGTAGACATTGGACTCACGGGCCCGAAAGTCCCCGCCCTTTACGGTGTCGTAAAAGAGCCGCCAGGTGCTGTCCCCGTCGTTCTGGTAGTTCTTGGACGCGTTGATACCGCCCTGGGCCGCGATGGAATGCGCCCGCCGCGGGGTGTCCTGAATGCAGAAACTTTTTACGTCGTAGCCCAGCTCCGCCAGACTGGCCGCAGCACTGCCGCCGGCCAGGCCGGTGCCCACCACAATGATGTTGTATTTGCGTTTGTTGGCCGGGTTGACCAGCTTGAGCTCGAACTTGTGCCGATCCCATTTGTCGGCCAAAGGGCCGCCGGGTATCTTTGCGTCTAATGACATCTTATTCCTCCTGTTGTCAGCCTCCGTTGCGGGCGGCTGGGGCAGATAATTTGCGCTTGGGCAGGCTTACAACATGCCTACGTAAACCGGGATAAATCCGAACCCCACCCCTACTGCCAGGGCAAACAAAAGGCCCAGGACCTTGATCGCCGGCATGTACTTGGGATGGTTGGCCCCCAGGGTCTGGAACAGACTCCAGAACCCGTGGCTCACGTGCACCGCCACCACCACCATGGCCGCGATGTATAAGACCATCTGCACCGGGTTGGCAAACGTCCCCGCTACGATCGCGAATATCGTGGTGTGGCTCTTGTCCACGAAATGAAAGTTCATCAGGTGGTAGATGATGAACAGGAAAATCAACGCACCGGTGTAGGGCATGGTCCGGCTGCCCAGGGTCCGGCCCCCCGCACTGCGGTCCACTGCATAACGCTGGGGACGGGCCTTGAGGTTCTGTAAAAACAGCACCAGCCCGGTCACCACGTGCACCGCGAACAGGGCCAACAGACCCAGCTCGGCCACCGTCAACAGCGGCCCCAGGCTGTGCAGGTGTTCGGCGTAGCTGTTGAATGCGTCCGCCCCGCTGTACAAGGTCAGGTTCCCCGCCAGGTGCGCGCCTAAAAAGCCGCAAAACGAAAGACCCGTCACCGCCATCAGCAGCTTCTTGCCCACCGCCGTGCCAAATGTCCTTATTACCCAGTCCATGCTTTTGCTCCCTGTTATTTTTTGTTTGGTAACATTGTTATCTATTCTGGAACGTTACTTAAATTCTATCGCCTTGCCTGTCAACAGAATTGTGAACCTGATTCAATTTCTTACCCCGAAATAGTGGTTTTACCTTAATTGCCGAGCTATTCAGGAGGGGTTGTAACATTGTTATCCTCATACTGTTCCAGCCACCACGAATCGCGGTCACGGGTAAGGATGGCTTCCATGACTTTTTTCCCGGTGGCCGTTTGGAGGCGATTTTTAACATGGGGTATCCACTTGTCGGGTGGGCGGTAACCGATGTCCTGCAGGGCCTTCAATTGCAGGAGCAGGGAAAGCTGATCGGCATCCCGTGCCAACCGGGCCTCTCTGGTTTCACCCGCATTGAATTCAGATATGAGCGCCTCGATTTCAGATCCGAAAGGCAACCCGGCCACTGTGTGGCCCACGGCACCGGCCTCGTCAGCCCGGACATACTGTTTCTGAACGTAGTTCAAATCGCCGATCCGTGCTTCCGGCAGGTCGTGTACGAGACACATGGACATCAGGCGGGCGTCATCGATGTCCGGTTCCAGCTTCGAGAGCACCAGGGCGATAAAAGCCGTGCTGTAACTGTGTTCGGCGACACTCTCTTTGCCGGCCCCCAGAAAACTGTAGCCGGATCGGGGAATTCGATTGAGCATGAGGGCTTCAAACAGTAGGTCAGCGACACGCTGCATGTCCATCTTATGGTCTCCTTTGGTTTCATTTTCCGTACAGGTCGGTATAGCGCTTATGTATAGCTCCCGGTGCGCAATAACTTAGAAATCCGTTATAATTCAAAAAAAGGTATACAGTCCCATGGCCGATCACCAATCAATAACCCGGTCACCGGGTTCCATTAATAGACGGCGCCCGATTCTTGTGTAGAAACTGTCAGGGTGAAATGCAACCGAAAAGTCAGCGCACGACCGCACCGATTTTACCGGTCGGGGCATTAGATACCAACCGGGCGCCGCGCCCTGTGGGTCCCGGGATTGATTTAAGGCGCGCTGGTGGAATCGCTTGACATTCCAGATGGGTTCGTCTATTTTCGCGGACGTAAAAGTGGCTGTTTTTTTTAAATAAGTTGCATTTGAGACCTTTAACGGAGTTACAGCGCATGTCTTCAAATCTCGATCTGGTACACATGATCAGCAACGCCGGGTTTGTCGTTCAAATGGTGATGCTGCTGCTGCTGTTTTTTTCAATTACGTCCTGGGCGATCATTATTATAAAGTACCGCTACCTGAAACGCGCCTTCAAGCAATCTTCGCAGTTTGTGGAATTTTTCTGGAAATGCCGGGATTTGTCGGATGCCTTCTCCATGGCCAAAAAACTTGCGTCCAGCCCGGTGGCCCGAATTTTCCGGGTAGGTTATGTCGAACTCAACAAGGTCAGCCGGCTCAGCCGTGACAGTGCCAAAAGTGCCGTCCGGCCCAAGGGTGAAAAGCCCGGCGCCATCAACGGCGCAACCCTGGGCACGGACAACGTCAAGCGCGCCCTGCGGCGGGCCACCAATGCGGAGATGACCCGGATGACCCAGATGGTTCCCTTTCTGGCGACAACCGGCAACACGACCCCTTTTATCGGGCTTTTTGGCACCGTTTGGGGCATAATGAACTCCTTTCACGGAATCGGGTTGACCGGATCGGCCAGCCTGGCCGTGGTTGCGCCGGGCATCTCCGAAGCACTGGTGGCCACGGCCGCCGGATTGGCCGCTGCAATTCCGGCGGTAATTGCCTTCAACCATTTTTCCAACCGGATCGGAATGTTGGAAACTGAGTTGAATAACTTTTCCAACGATTTTCTGAATATTGTCGAACGCGATATCCTGATGACCGGAGGAAGCCGAAAATGATGATTGGCGGTTCCAATAAACGACTCATGTCGGAAATCAACGTGACCCCCTTCGTGGATGTCATGCTGGTTCTTTTGATCATATTCATGGTGACGGCCCCCATGATGGTCCAGGGTGTCAATGTCTCCCTGCCGGAGAGCACGGCCCAACCCCTGCCCTCGGAGAAGGAGCATTTGATCGTCACCATCGATGAAAAAGGACAGGTCCATATCAGCAATTACCCGGTTGCCATGGATTCGCTACGCCATAAGCTCTCCAAGATCCTGGAGGGGCGTGCCGACCGCGAAGTATACCTGCGGGCGGATAAGGACATCCCTTACGGCCGGGTGGTCAAGGTGATGGCGGAGATCAAGGCCGCCGGGGTCGAAAAGCTGGGGATGGTCACTGTACCGATTGAAGAGGCCCGGGTGGCCGGGTAGGTCCGAAGAAGGTTACCTATGGCTGCAAATGTTTATATGCCGCACGGCTATATGGGAGATAAGAAGTATTTCGCGCTGCCTTTTTCGGTTTCTGTTGCGGTGCACGCCCTTATAATCGCCCTGTTTATCTTTACACCGTCCGGCAGTCCCCGTAGAATCCTGCTACCGCCGGTGATCAGCGTTACCATGGTGACCCTTCCCACGGCTGCGGATCCGGTGCCGACACCGGTCGGCAGCAAGCGGGCCACAGCCAAAAAGAAAAGCCGGCCGGTAAAAAAAGCCGATGTCAGCCTGGCGCCTTCCAAACCAGCCAAGTCAGATGATAAACCTAAAGTTATCAAGTCGTTAAAGAAAAAGACCTTCAAGCCGTCCAAGGTTGTCGAAAGCGCCTTGACCCGGATCGAAAAGACGGTTGAAGCCGAGCAGGCCAATGCCGTGCAGGCCGCTATTGATCGTCTGCGGAGCAAGGTGGAGGAACAACCGGGACCGGATGCCCCCCAGGCCACCGCCAAAAAACAGATCGGGGTTCCTGGTAAAATCAAAGTGGATAGTAAGGAAGTAGTCGGAATTATAGATATTTACAGGGTTGAAATTGCTTTTCAGATACAGAAGAACTGGGCCTTTTCACAATCGCTGGCCGGCAGCGGGAAGGACCTGTCCGCGGAAATCGTGTTCCGGGTCATGCCCGACGGTGAGATTCGCGATATCTGGTTTGATAAAAGATCCGGGAATGCCTACCTGGACGAATCGGCCCGCCGGGCCATAATGAAAACAAATCCTGTCAGTCCGCACCCGGAAGGTTTATCCAAGCCATTCATACCGGTCGGACTCAGGTTTACGCCTGAGGGAATTAAATAGGGTGAATAGATTGAATTACGATCGATGCCAACCAACCACTGGTACGCACGCCGGATGGCCGCTCCGGGCCCTGCGGACCCTGCTAGTCTGTGTGCCTCTCCTGTTAGTCGGCCTGCCGCCCGGGATCAGTCGGGCTGACTACGACTACATCGATATCACCAACCCCTTTTTACGGAAGATACCGTTGGCCGTGCAGCCCTTCAAGCTTTCCGAAAGTCTCCCGCAAAATGAAAAAGCAGCTGCAACCGCAACCGGTCTTATAGCAGAAACATTGGAATTTACAGGTTATTTCAAAATAATCGATCAGGAAGCATTCCTGGTGGATGTTAAAAATCCTCCGATTATCAGACCCAATATCGAATTTGCCAACTGGACCGGTATCGGCGCCGAACTGCTGGTGACCGGGGGGCTGCATCTGCGCAACGGACTGGTCGAAGTGGAACTGCGGCTTTTCGACACTTTCAAGCAGCGGCTGCTGGTGGGGAAAAAATACCGGGCGCTGCCACGGGATTTGCGCCGGGTGGTACGCCGGTTTTGCAGTGCGATCCTGTTCAACCTGACCGGCAGCCGGGGGTATTTTGACAGCGAGATTGCCTTTGTCTCGAACGGTTCTGGTAAAAAAGAGGTGTTCATCTGCGATTTTGACGGCTTCAACCCCCGACAGTTTACCAACAACCGGGCCATCACGTTGTTTCCCGCCTGGTCTTCGGATCGCAAGTGGATCGCCTATACCGCCTTCAATACCGGTAAACCGAATCTGTACATCAAAAGCGTCACCCGCAAGCGGGGGTACCTACTGGATAAAAAGGGGATCAATACCAACCCGGCCTGGGTGCCGGGACGGTTTGAACTGGCTGCTACCCTTAGCTTTTCCGGCGATCAGGAAATTTATCTATTGACCGGAACCGGGAAAATTATTAAAAGACTGACCCATAGACGGGGTATCGATGTGTCACCGACTTGGTCCCCGGACGGAAAAAAAATGGCGTTCGTGTCCAAACGCTCCGGTTCCCCGCAAATCTACATCATGACCATTGCTACCGGGGCCGTTGAGCGGTTGACTTTCGAGGGCCGCTACAATACTCAGCCGGACTGGTCGCCGAAAGGTGACCGGATCGCCTATACCGCCATGCGCGGCGGTCAAAGCGACATTTTCATCATCGGTCTGGATGGTAGCGACCCAGTACAGATGACTGAGAATTCAGGAGATAATGAGGCGCCGTCCTGGGCACCGGACGGAAGTCTCATCGCTTTCAGTTCAACCCGTGAGGGACCATCCAGGATATATGTAATGACTGCCTACGGCACTGACCAGCGAAGGTTGCTGTCAATGCCGGGAGAGCAGTCCAGTCCGGCCTGGTCCTCAAACGGCATTTATACAAAAGTGTTACCGGGTTCTTAAAAAGGAGGAAAAATGCGGAAAAAATTTTGGATCCATTTAGCCTTGTTGCTGGTTATACCCGGATTACTGTTTACAGCTTCATGCGCCAAGAAAACCGTCAAATCTGACACCTCAGCAACTGCCACAGAACAACAAAGAGAAGCAGAAGAAGCTGCCACCCAGGCCCAGCAGGAGAGGGAACAGCAGGCTGCTGCTGAAGCTGCTGCCCAGATCGCCGAGGACACCGCACAGCGTGATGCCATGATTCAAAAGAACATGTTCGAAAGTGAGAACATCTATTTTGATTTTGACAGTTCCGCTCTTTCCCCGGTAGCTCAAGGTGTTCTGTCCGGCAAGGCGGATTTTCTTCGCGACAATCCCGGATCCCAGGTGATTATCGAAGGTCACTGTGATGAAAGGGGCACCCCCGAGTACAACCTGGCCCTGGGTGATCGGCGGGCCGAGAGCGCCAAGAACTTTCTCATCAACCTGGGTATCGATGCCTCCCGGTTTACCACGGTCAGTTACGGCGAAGAGAATCCGGTTGACATGGGTCACAATGAAGAAGCCTGGGCGAAAAACAGAAGAGCCAAGTTTCTTATCGAATAGATAAGATTAGCCGGTTCCGATGTGATCGTCCGGATTGGTACCAGACCTACAGCTAAATGATTTGCTTGCCCGCCTATATGGCGGGCAAGTTGTTTAGAACCCATCTCAAAAAGGCTTCATGTCGGGCGTAGCCTTTGGCGAAGCCTGATTGGCTCAAACTCGGCGTTGGGCGCTCGGTTCAAGTCCTCAAAATACCAAAGTATTCCTCCGGGCTGAACCTCGCGGCCGCCTTGATTTTAAACCAAAATCAGTTTTTTGAGACGGGTTCTAGAATCCATCTCAAAAAAGTCTGCATGGCGGGCGTCTTGTGCGGCGTAGCCTAAGGCGAAGATGCAAGCCTTTGGCGAAGCCTGATTGGCTCAAACCCGGCGTTGGGCGCGCGTGCCGGCCCTGCGTGCGAAGAGCCCCGGCCGGACTGGAAAAGCGGCAATCAAGACAGCGCCAAAGCTGAATGTCAGGAAGGTTGCACCATGAAAAGCGCGCTAGTGTATATCCTGGGAATCGTGTGGTTGTTGACGGGGTGTATGGCCCAGCAGGAAGTCACGGTACTGGATGGGCGGGTGGCAGCGCTGGAAAAACAGTCTGCCCGGGCGGCCCGTCAGAATGCCAGGCTGGATGCCAATGACAAACAGGTGCGGGATATTCGCAGGCAGGTCGCCGGTACGGCGGCTGAACTCGAAAGACTGCGGGAAGAACTAGAGCTGGTGCGCGGCAACCTGGAATTGACCGAACACCAGGTAGCGAAGAAACTGAGTGCCGGTGATGATGCCGAGGCGCGGCGTAAAATGGAGTTGGAGCGCCTCGAAGCGCAACTGGTGGCGGCCAATCAGAAGATCGACCGCATATTACAATATCTCAATTTGGAAGGTACCGGTGAGACCGGCGTAACCAAACCCGAAAAGGCGCCGGCTGCGGTCAGCCTGTCGGATAAGGAATTGTACGCACAGGCCAAGAAGGCCTATGACAGCGGCAAACTGGAAGATGCGCGGCAGGGGTTTGTGGATCTGCTCAAGCAGCATCCCGAATCCAATAACGCGGACAACGCCCAATTCTGGATTGGGGAGACCTACTATCGGGAAAAATGGTTTGAAAAAGCCATCCTGGAATACCAGAAAGTGACTGAAAAATATCCCCAGGGCAACAAAGTCCCCGCATCCCGGCTTAAACAGGGGCTGGCTTTTTCCAACCTCGGTGACAAAACCAACGCCCGGCTTATTCTGCAGGAACTGATTAAAAAACACCCCCAATCCAATGAGGCTAAGATTGCCGCCAAGAAGTTGAAGAAGCTCAAATAGTGTTCGTCATCTGCGTATGATAAAAGTTATCGGCATAGACCCCGGACTGGCCGCCACCGGGATTGGTCTGGTCCAGGGGGAGGACACCCACCTTTGCGGATATTCTTACGGATGTATCAGGACTCCCAGCCAGGATCAAACTTCAAACCGCCTGGACTGTATTTATACCCGGATTTCGCAACTGCTCGCGGATGAAAAACCGGACCTCATGGTCGTCGAGGATGTTTTCTCGCTGCACAAATACCCCAAGTCGGGCATCGATCTCGGCAAGGTGACCGGGGTGATCCTGCTGGCCGGCAGCCGGGCCGGCCTGCCGGTTGTCGAACTGGCGGTGCGCGAAGCCAAAAAGATACTGACCGGCAGCGGCAATGCCGGTAAGGAGCAGCTTGAGCAGGCGGTGCGGCGCATTATTTGCGCGCCCGAACCCATCCGCCCCTACCATGCATCCGATGCCATTGGCCTGGCCATAATAGGACTTTACAGATATGATCGGTTACATCGAGGGTAAACTGCTGGAAAAGGAAGATGAGCGGCTCCTGGTGCTGGCCAACCAGGTCGGGTATGAAATTCTGCTGCCGTCCATCGTCTCGGCGTCCCTGCACGACAAAGTGGTTGGCGATGATGTGGCTCTATACATCTACCACCAGCAGACCGAACGGCAGCCGAAACCGGTGCTGATTGGTTTCAACCGAAAATTGGAAAAGGACTTCTTTCAACTTTTCATCTCGGTGGCCGCCATTGGCCCCCTCAAAGCCGCCAAGGCGATGACCTTGCCGGTTGGAGAGATCGCCCAGGCCATTGAAGCCCGGGACGCAGCCGCCTTGAAGCGGCTGGATGGTATCGGCAGCCGCACTGCGCAAAAGATAATCGCCACCCTGGAAGGCAAATTGGACCAGTTCCTGCTCGCGGCGGAACCCGCCCGCAAGGTGCCGGCCCAATCCGAGGATATCGCCCAGCAAGTCCTGGAGGTCATGACCGACCAACTGGGGCATCGACCGACGGATGCCCGGCAGATGATAGCGGCTGCTTTACAGCGTAACGAACGGATCTCCACGGCGGAAGAACTATTTGACGAAGTGTACCGGGGTGAAACGTCCCATGACAGATGATATCTTGACCCACCGATCCGATTTTGCGAACGCTTTATCACCGGCACGCCTGCCGGTGGATCGCGAACCCGACATGTTGTCCCTGCGGCCGGGGAAGCTGACCGAGTATGTCGGCCAGCGGGAAGTGGTGGAGACCCTGAATATTGCCATAGAGGCGGCGCGGTTGCGCAACGAACCACTGGACCACATCCTGTTCCACGGGCCGCCGGGTCTCGGTAAAACGACCCTGGCCCATATCATTGCCAACGAAATGGGCGGCCAGTTGACCGTCAGCTCGGGGCCGGCCCTGGACAAACGGGGCGACCTGCTGGGAATCTTGACCCACCTGCAGGCCGGGGATATCCTCTTCGTGGACGAAATCCACCGCATACCCAGGGTGGTCGAAGAGTTCCTGTACCCTGCCATGGAGGATTTTGCCGTCGATTTTGTATTCGACAAAGGCATTCATGCCCGCAGCCACCGGTTTCGCCTGAAACACTTTACCCTGGTGGGGGCCACGACCCGGGTGGGGCTGCTGTCCGCGCCGCTGCGCGACCGGTTCGGGATATTCCGGAACCTGGATTTTTATTCAAAGGACGACCTGGTTAAAATTACCGATCGTTCGGCCGCATTGCTGGATATGCCCATTGATCCGGACGGTGCCGCCGAACTCTCCCTGCGCTCGCGGGGGACGCCGCGGATTGTAAACCGGTTGTTGAAGCGGGTCCGCGATTATGCCCAGGTCCGGGCCGATGGGCAAATCAACCGGGAAACCGTTTCGGATGCCCTGGACCTGGAAGGGGTCGATTCGCAGGGGTTGACGGTGCTCGACCGGCGTTATTTGCGGACCATCATCGAGTTCTACCAGGGCGGCCCAGTCGGCATTGAAGCAGTGGCCGCCACCTTACAGGAAGAGACCGATACCCTGGTTGATGTAGTTGAACCGTATTTGTTGAAAATCGGAATGATCATGCGGACTTCATCCGGCCGCAAAGCTTCCGAAACCGCCTACCGCCATCTGGGAATCAAGGCTCAGGGCCGTTTGTTTGACCGGGGTTGAAACGTGGGTGCCGTTACATTACTGACAGATTTTGGACTGGAAGATGCCTGGGTTGGTATTATGAAATGGGTCATCCTCGGGATCAATCCGGATGCCCGCATCGTGGATATCACCCACCAGATCCCGCCGCAGGATACCAGGGCGGCCGCCTGGATGCTGGCCGCTGCCTATCCCTATTTCCCCCGTGACACGGTCCATGTGACCGTCGTGGATCCCGGTGTCGGCAGTAACCGTGCGATCATCTGTGCCCGGCTGGACGGTCAATTCTTTGTGGCCCCCGACAACGGCGTGTTGTCGGCCGTGCTGAAAACCAATCCCCATGCAACCGAGATTCGGATTCTGGACAATTACGATCTTTGTCTGGATTCGATCAGCAATACCTTTCATGGCCGGGATATACTGGCACCGGTCGGGGCGCACCTCGCACGCATGCTTGATATCACAGCGACCGGCCCAACTGTCGCGGCCGCAGACCTGGTAAACCTGAATCTGCCAGCAGCCGCTCTGACCCCTTCCGGCGATCTGCAGGGCGAGGTGATCCTCAGCGACCATTTCGGCAATGTCATTACCAACATCGATAGACCGGCTCTGGACGCCTTTTGGAAGATCCACGGCGACTGCCGACCCGCGATCCGGATCGGGACGCACCGTATCAGCGGTTTGCATCAATCCTACGCGCAGGGGGCTTCGGGACAGCCCCTGGCGATTATCGGCAGTATGGGGTTTTTAGAGATCGCCATCTTCGGCCAGGATGCCCGCCAGGCGATGAACGTGGCACGCGGGGACCGGGTGGTCATTACCAAAGCAAGGTAAAGACAGGTAAAAATCGCCTGGGGAAATCACCCCAGTCCCGGCCGGACCGAATGAGGGTGCTGATTACTAACTATTTGACATTCTATAGTAATCCTATATAATGCCGATGAAAAACAACAGTCGCGCAAGCCAGGAGATCCGCTGCTTGGAAAGTTTAAAAACATATAGATGGACGGTTATGACGGCTCTGCTGTTCCTGCTGGTGCTACCGGCTGGTACCGGTGCTTCCTCTGCGGCAGGCAGGCAGGGCTTGATCCCTGATCTGTTTGTCTCGATGCCGGTCAGCGAACGCCCGGCCTATGCCCTGGTCGTGGAGAAGAAATCTCAGCAGATTACCATTTTCAAGTATGACGGTCAGTTCGCGGTTGTTGAAACCATGAAATGCTCAACCGGCAAAGCGCAGGGTGACAAAAAGGTCAGCGGGGATAAAAAAACGCCGGTAGGGGCCTACTTTTTTACCCGGGAGTTCAGCGACCAGGAACTGGCCCCGTTGTACGGCACCCGCGCCTTTCCCATCGACTATCCCAACCTGATGGACCGGCGCGAGGGCCGCAACGGATACGCCATCTGGATGCACGGTACCAATCGCCCCCTTAAGGCCCGGGATTCAAACGGCTGTATCGCCCTTGTGAATCAGGACATCGACAGACTTTCCGATTATATCTCGTTGAAGGACACCCCGATCCTGATTGCCGAGAAAATCGATTACAAACCCTATACCCAGGCGCAATCGGAAGATGCCGCCATCCGATCGTTTCTGGCCGCCTGGAACCAATCCCTGGCAACCGGGACCTACCATGACTATCTGGCCCACTACGATTCGCAATACCTGCCGGATATTTCCTGGTGGATGCAATGGCTGCAGGCGCGCAGCCCAAACCCGCCGGCTACGGGTATGATTACCACCCGGGTAGATTACCTGGGAATCTATAAACACCGGGAGCTTTATGTCGCCATGTTTGACCAGCGGCTCGCGGTGGGTGAGCTGGATGCCCTGGCCGGCCGCCGGAAGATTTACATAGCCGACATTGACGGCGACCCGCGCATCGTGGGAGATGCGTTCATGGCCGCCGGCGAAGTTCAGCCCGGGGAGACGGCCGGCTATCCGCTTTTGTCGGCGGCGCGGACACTCCGGTCCCGACATTCCGGTGAGGCGTCCATTGCGAGCCTCATTGACCGGTGGTTGGCAGCCTGGTCGGGCAAAGATATCAACGCGTATGGCGAATGCTATTCAAAACAATTTCGGTCCAAGCGCATGGACAAGCAGAAATGGCTGGCCTACAAGGATCGGCTGAACAAGACCTACAGTTTTATACATGTAACCGGGGAGAACATTAAAATCCTGCGGGATCAGGACAAGGCCACCGTGACGCTTTATCAAACCTACGCATCCAATGCAATTAAAGCCAAAGGCACTAAAACCCTGAGCCTCAGGCTGGAAGACGGAAAATGGAAGATATTCCGAGAGACGTTCAAAAGGAATTAGACAGTTACAAGGCGCCGAAAAAGAGCCGTAAATCCGGGCATTGGACACTGCTGTTCGTGGGTGATCAAGGGGAAGTGATCACGATCCGCAAGTTCAAGGGGTTGATGCTGCTGGCGGTGTTCATGATGGTGGTGGCCCTTTCAGCCGCCGCCAGCATCTATATGCTGTATAAAAAGCCCTTTGAGGAAAACCGGCGGCTCGAAGCTGAACTGGACAGGGCAGGTGGGCAGATCCGTAAGCTGGGGGAAGAGCGGGATCTGCTGCTGACCCGGCTGGGGATTGCGGAATCCAGGCTGCAAAAAGCTCAGGAGGCAGCTCAGCAGGCTGCCGCCGCAGGCCCCCAAGAGAGTATCCAGGCGGGTGAGCCCACGGTTGCGGCGCCGCCTGAATCTGCCGCTGCGGTGGTTGGGCCGGATGCGTCCCGCCCCCCGGCGGCAGCTGAACCACCGGTGCAAAAGGATGCGCCGCCGGCCGACGCTCTGGAAGAAGTAAAACCGGAAATTAAAGTGGATGTGCGGGATTTTCAAGTTCGCCACGCGCCGGAACAGAAACTGCTGAACGTTCAGTTCCGGCTGAAAAATGTGAATGTGGAAGCCGGGGCTGTCTCCGGTCGGACGTTTGTCGTCCTGCAGAACGACCAGGACGCGGACATCGGAATTCTGACCATTCCGAAAGTCCGGCTCGTCGATGGCAAACCGGCCCGTATCCACCGGGGACGCTACTTCTCAATTTCAAGATTCAATATCGTAAAGTTCAAAAGGGCTTATGAAACGCCGCCGCAAACATTGAACAGCGCTACGGTATTTGTGTATTCGGGGGCCGGGGATTTACTGCTGGAAAAGCATTTTGCAATCGAAAACCCCATTATAGAAACAACCACACCGCCAGCGACCGACAATGTTCAGCAACCTGGAGGACCCGGGGAATCCGGTGCTGCGCAGGAAGGTTACGAACCGTCCAATACCATATTGAACAACTGATTTGGTGTTTGTCCGCGTACCGGTAAAGGTTATAACAACGTGATTTCAAGATTTTTACATACTTTCCCGGCTTTCCTGGCCCTGGTCTGGCTGTTGGCTGCCGGACCCCATCCCGCCGCAGCGCAGGAACGCGTGCACACTGTTTTCTTTCAGGGAACCAACCACGAGCTGAATGTGTACCGGATCTACGGCCAGCAGCCGGGCAAAACGATTCTCCTGATCGGCGGTATTCAGGGCGATGAACCGGGGGGTTTCCTATCGGTTGACCTGTATGCGGACATCAGCCTGGCCAAGGGCAATCTGATTGTCGTACCCCGGGCAAATTTTCATTCGATCGTGCTCCAGCGGCGGCAGATCAATGAAGATATGAACCGGAAGTTTGGTGCCAGTAAAAAGAAGGGGTATGAAACCGAGGTCGTGGCTATCCTGAAAAAGCTGATTGCCGAAAGTGACTGCCTGCTCAACATGCATGATGGTTCCGGCTTCTTTGCGGAAACCTGGGTAAGTCCCAACCGAAATCCTAAAAAATACGGCCAATCCATCATTGCCGATGCGGATACCTATTTCTCGCGTAAAAGCAATCTAAAAATTGAACTGGGTGAAATGGCCCGGGAAGTATGCCGCCGGATGAACATCCATATTGAAGATCCGGCTCATTTTTTTCGCTTCAACAACCATCGTACAGCGGAAAAAGATTCACAGCACAAAGAACAGCGCGGCTCGGCGACCTATTTTGCTTTGACACGCTACGATATTCCGGCTTTTGGTATTGAGACCAGTAAATCACTGCCCCTTGAATTGAAGGTCCGGCACCACAATCTGGCGGTTAACGCCTTTATGGAAATTCTCGACGTTGTACCTGAAACACCACGCATGACCCTGGAAAAGCCGCTACTCGATTATCTGGTGATCTCGGTAAACGATACCCTGCCGGTAGTGTTGAAGAACCAGCAGACCCTGAAAGTCGCCCAGGGGGACACAGTGACTGTCTCACACATCGAAGCCAACTACGAACGTGGACTCAGTGCAGATCTTGTCGGCCTTGGCACAATCAATGACCTGCGTAAACCGACTGTCATCAGAGCGCCTACGCGCGTAGTGGTCCGCAAGGACTACTATCCGTGCGGCAGTGTTTACATCGATATCGGTCCGGCCACCCCGACGGCGACTGTAGCTGCTGCCGCATCGCCGGCGCAGACTGCCCCAAAAGCGGGCCCCCTCTTTTTTAAATTGAAGCGCAACGGCAGAACCGAGTACTACAACAACTACGGGCGCTTCAAGATCATTCGCGGTGATATTTTTGAAATCGTGGACGTGGTGACGACCGTGGCGGACCCCTCCGACCTGGTCGTTAACCTCAAGGGGTTTGTGGGGCAGCGATCCCAGAATACCGGGGAGGACCGTGGCTATCGGATTAACTCCGGCAAGGACCTGTGGAAGCGTTACTCCCTGAAAAAAAAGGGCCGCAAGTACCAGGTCATTGTCACCCTGGAGGATGAGGAAGTCGGTAAACTGTTTATTGACCTGGCGGAGCCGGAATTCAAGCACGCCATATTCGGCTTTGCCGATGGCTCGCTGCGCTGTTTCACTCCGGGCAGCACCATGGACGTCAGTCCGGATGCGCCCCCGCAACTGGTGGCCCTGGCAACCAATATCAACCAGAATACCGGCGTACGAGCCTATCTTTCCGGCCCCGGTGTTAAAGCCCGGCGGATTAAATTCAAGACGCCGTTGTTTTCAGATCACGCAACAACGGGGGCGACCGCAGTGGAAAATACCTACCGACTGGTGGTGCGTCGCGGCAAGGTCCCCATGGGCTTTATAAATATTAATCCCCTGAATGGGCTCTCACAACAGTAAGGAAGAGATGTGAAACGCAATCCCAAAGATTTTTCCATAATTGACAAGGCGCTGACAGTGGACGGTACCCTTACGACCCAGGGACGGCTGGTAATCAAAGGAACGGTGAAGGGTACCCTGGAGGGTGACACTGTGGTGATTGCGAAAGAGGGTTCCGTCTATGCCGAAACCAAGGTCGCCAGCATGACCATCGGCGGCACCTTCGAAGGTGAAATCCACGCCTCCAAGGAATTGATAATTCTGTCGACCGGCAATTGCTCCGGACGCGTGGAGTGCAAGGATTTTGTAGTGGAAGCCGGCGGGGTGCTCAACGCCCAGGTTACCTGTATCAAAACGGGCGACACCAAACCCAACCGTTTCCTTTAGAAGCGTTTGCGGATACAGGGTGTGACTATTTCAATCGCGGGATTCGAACCGGGCTCTAAGTCCGGCCAGGTCCAACGCCAAACCTTCAAAATTGGCAAAGGTGATATCTGAAAAGTCTAGCTGGTAGGCCTCTTTGACCAGTTCGAACAGTTCGTGATAGTTCAGCACACTGCGCTGTTCCCAGGCAAATCCCAGCTTTTTCGAAAGGTCCCGGATACTTTCCGCGCGACCCTCTATTTCCAGAAAATCTCCGTAGGGCAGGGTGTCCAGGCACAAATGGGTGCTGCCCAGGATAAAGGTTTCGCGCCATTTTTCATAGATGCGCATGGTGGTGAAACCCAACGCGGCCATGATTTGCCGGGTGTCAGTGAAATCCGATACCTGGACCTCGATTTCCCGGCGAACCTTGAATTCCCGGTCGGGGATCTCGGGCGGGGCCTTAAATGTAAGGCGGGCGTCATCGGCCTGTCTGAGGCGCAGCAGGGCCCCTTTCCGGAAAAGGGTGAGCCTGGGCTGGTCCAGGATATGGTTTGTTTCAAAAACCCGACCGCGTGACTGCGCGCCCAGCGCCTGGATGGCTGTCCGGGCAGCAGCGGGGTCTTCGAGAAAAAATTTTACTTCGATTTCCAGGTTGTCCATGGCATCTGTGCATGCTTTGAAAGCCCGCCCACGGGGTGTTGGCGGCTTGTTTGTGTATAACAGCTTTATATCACAGAGATTTTTAAAATGACAGCACCAGGGCGCCGCCCGCGAATTTTTCAGTAATTTTTATAAATTAGGCTTGACAAGGCCATGGTTTTTCTATAATTATGCCAGATTCTGAGATACACAGAGGAGAAAGAACGGTGAAAAAATATACGCAAAGTGCGAAAAAAGGTGAACATAAAGAGAATTGGTGGGTCGTTGACGCCGAGGGTCAGGTGCTCGGACGCTTGGCAACTGCCATCGCGGCAAGGCTCCGCGGAAAGCACAACCCGGCTTTCACGCCGCACGTGGACACCGGGGACGCTGTTGTGGTGATCAATGCCGACAAAATCGTCTTGACCGGCAGAAAGCTCCAGAAAAAAGTTTACTACCGGCATAGTGGCTACATCGGTGGACTCAAGGAGATTACCGCTGAAAAGCTGCTTGAAAAACACCCCGAGGAATTGATTCGGCATGCCGTCAAAGGAATGCTGCCGAAGAACAAACTGGGCCGGAAGCTTTTCAAAAAACTCAAAGTGTACACCGGCAATACCCATCCGCACGCGGCCCAGCAGCCGGCGGCAATAGCCAACTAAACCAGCCGCGGTAGAGTGCCGCGCACGACCGAGGGATTCAATGGATAATCAGAACACGTTTTACGCAACAGGCAAAAGAAAATCCGCCATCGCCAAGACATGGCTGACACCGGGCAGTGGCCAGATTACGGTCAACAAAAAGCCGCTGGACGAATATTTCCGACTGGATACCGCCAAGATGCTGCTATCGCAGCCTTTCGCCATCACCAACACCAACGGGGAATACGATGTGAAGATCAAGGTGCTGGGCGGCGGTGTGACCGGCCAGGCCAATGCCATCCGGCATGGTATTACCAAAGCCCTGATCCTCGCCAATCCGGATTTCAGGGGGCCCCTTAAAAAAGCAGGTTTCGTTAAACGGGACCCGCGGGTCAAGGAAAGAAAGAAGTACGGGCAGAAAGGGGCCCGGGCAAGGTTCCAGTTCTCGAAACGTTAAAAGTCGTTTCTATACAGAATCAAAGAAGGAGCACGGATGGAAATCCGGGCTCCTTTTTTTGTTTATTCAGTCTTTTTGAACCTGGAATTTGAGGCTAAGCCTGAGGTCTCCGGCTATGCCGTAAAAACACGATTCGCGCGCAGAGGCGCAGAGACGCAGAGACGCAGAGACGTCCTCCTTAAATTAAAATCAATGCACAGTCCAGCGAAGTCGGGAAAGCAAAAACAAGTTTTCGTCGCACTTTCCTGCGAAAAACCATTTCAAGCTTTAAGTTGGAAAGGCTCATTGGGTTTTCCGGCGAAGCCGGACATATTCTTGGTTTTCTCTGCGTCTCTGCGCCTCCGCGCGATGCATGGGTTTTTCATTGTATTATAGCTGTAGCCTCTGTCTACCACTCACTATCCCGGTCTGAGTTACACGAACGTAATCGCCTCTTCGAATACCGTTAACTGACGCAGCCCATCCGCTGCCACCACATGGGTATTTTCTATGCCGACCACGCCTTTGCCGGGCATTACCACTTTCGGTTCCAGGGCGATGACCATACCTTCTGCCAGGGGCTGCTGCTGCCCTTTGGCCAGGAAGGGGAATTCATCCAATTCGACGCCGATGCCGTGGCCGATAAAACGGACCCGCTGGTCGCCGGCACCCATAAAAAAATCGCTCAAACCCTGTTCGCCGGCGCGGGCCAGCGCCAGTTCATACAACTCTCCACCCGAAACGCCCGGCCGGGCGGCCGTCTTGATCATTTCCTGGATGCCGAGCATGGCCGCGTGGGCGCGCTCCAGTTCAGCGGGCAATTCACCGGTGGCAAAAATGCGGGTGTGGTCGGCCAGGTACCCTTGCCAGGCAAAGACATAATCCAGTAGCACGGTTTCATTGCGGCCGATCTTCCGGAACCCCGCTCCCTGGGCAAAAGCCGGCGAGGTGCCGATTCCTCCCGTTGGTGAGGCCAGGTAACTGGGCACCGCTGCGGCGGGTCCGGACATGAGGTGTCCATAAAACATCTCACTGCCACACAACCGCATGCGGACAAACCCCTGATGACCCAGTGCCCTTGCCCGGGCTTCGATTAAACCGGCCAACTCGATTTCGGTCCGGCCCGGTTCCAGCAACTCAACCATGCAGCCGGCGACCCGGTCCGCTCGTGCGGCTGCCTGGGTAACCAGTTCGATTTCGTATGCGGATTTGACCGCCCGCACCATCCGGATCTGAATTGACGCGTCCAGTATCCGGCAGTTGCTGAAAATCTGTTGATAGGTGAAGTATAAATTCGCCGGCAGCACGTCGCCTTCCAACCCCAGGGAAGCTGGTTGAGGGTATTCGTATTCATTCAGGATGTCCGGTATCTGCCGCGGACTGGCCAGGGGTACGATTATTTCCAGGGTGGATTCGGCGCGGGCCCTGGCTATGTCCTTGCGGACCATGAGAATCGGTTGTCCGGCCGCCGGGATGTAAAGATGGGCTTGTTGTGCTGTTCCCGCAAAATAAAAGAGATCCGAGTTCTGGATCACCAGAAGGCCGTCGATGTCATCCGCCGCCATTGCTGTCTGTATGGCACGTACACGGTGATTCAGTTCCGTCAAAGGTGTTTGTTGCAGTTCGGTGGGTTCCATGTTGCTACGCTTTTCCTTTTGGCAGGCAACGTACAAAGTGATCTTCCGCCACGCGTATCAGACGGCCGCTGGACTGGCTACAGTCGGTGGTGCTCTCCGGGCAGTGGGCGTAGTAGCCGCAGGCCGCGGGACGTTCCAGGTCCCTTGCGGCCGTGGAGGTTTCCGGCAATCCGCTCTCGACGGCCGCAGATCCCGGTTCAAGAATCGAGGCGAGCAAGGCGTGGGTGTAGGGGTGCCGGGGGTGATCAAACAGGTCGGTGGCCGGGGCCGCTTCAACGATCTTCCCCTGATACATGACACATACCCGGTTGCAAAGATAGCTGACCACGTTCAAATCATGGGAAATAAAAAGATAGCTCAAACCAAGTTCTGCCTGGAGGTCTTTGAGCAGGTTGATGATCTGGGCCTGGATGGAAACGTCCAGAGCAGACACCGGTTCATCGCAGATGATCAACGCCGGGTCGACGCTCAAGGCCCGTGCAATCCCGACCCGCTGGCGCTGGCCGCCGCTGAATTCGTGCGGGTAGCGGTCAGCTGAAGCGGCCGGCATGCCGACCATGTCCAGTAATTGAGCAATGCGTTTTTGGCGGGCAATGCGGTTGCCAATGCCGGCAATGCGGACCCCCTCCCCGATGGAGGCGCCCACGGTCATGCGCGGGTTTAAAGAACTGTAAGGATCCTGGAAAACGATCTGAATCTCATTGCGCAGCGGTTTAAACTGGCGCTCGGTCAGGTTGATCAGGTTTTGATTTTTATAGCGAATTTCGCCTGCGTCGGCCGCCAGCAGATGCAGGAGTAGACGGGCCACGGTCGTTTTGCCGCAGCCGCTTTCACCCACCAGGCCCAGGGTCTGGCCCGGGTCGATATCGAAGTCCACCCCGTCAACCGCCTTCAGGTGGGTGACGGCTTTTTGCAGCAGGCCCCGGCGGATGGGGAAGTATTTTTTCAGTCCCCGCACCCGCAGCAGGGGAGTCTCTTGTCCGGTGCCCCTGTTCATGGGTTACAATTCCTCCAGCGGGTAGTTGACTACCGGGCAGCGGGCCAGGTGCCCGTGGCCGTGATCGACCATATCCGGAAGGTCGGTTTCGCACGCAGCGATGCGATACCGGCAGCGCGGATGAAAGGGGCAACCCGCGGGTTTGTAGGCCGGGTGGGGAACACTCCCGGCAATGTTATAGAGCCGCTGTCCGCGCTTTTCACGGGTGGGCAGGGCGGCCAGCAGGGCCTGGGTATAGGGATGTCCCGGCTGGTTGAAGAGTTCGGCGGCCGTCGCTTGTTCGACCACCATCCCCGCGTACATCACATACACCCGGTCGGCAATGGCGGAGACGACTCCCAGATCGTGGGTGATATATTGAATGGCCATGTGGTGGCTCTCTTTCAGGTCCCGCAGGAGTTTTAAAATGCGGGACTGGACCGTCACATCCAGGGCGGTGGTGGGTTCGTCGGCAATAACCAGGTCCGGTTCACAGGCCAGGGCCATGGCAATCATGACACGCTGACGTTGCCCACCGCTCAATTGATGCGGATAATCCGCCAGTCGGCGGTGTGCATCGCGAAGTCCCACGTCGGTCAACAGCTGGATACAGCGTTCCTGGATTTCTGAAGGTGCCAGCCGGTTGTGGATGCGGATGGCTTCCTCAATCTGGTTACCGATTGTAAACACTGGATTCAGGGATGTCATCGGCTCCTGGAACACCATGGCGATTTTGCGCCCGCGGATGGATTGCAGGGCCGCTTCGCCCAGGGTGAGCAGGTCGCGGCCGTTGTATAGGGCCTGGCCGCCGGCGATCTCAGCGGGGGGTGACGGCAGCAATCCCAGTAAGGCCAGGGCGGTTACCGTCTTGCCGCAGCCGGACTCACCGACGATGCAGACCGTTTCCCGGCGGTGGACCTGAAAACTGACCCCGTCTACCGCCCGCGAGACAGCCTTATCGCTATGAAAGTAGACCCGAAGATCATCGACCTCCAGTAACAGATTGTTGTCCATTGCGGTCATGAAAAATAGCACTCAAAAATAAAACTCAACTTTTGGGGTTTTATGTGGGAGCGGCATCTTGCCGCGAAAATGTGATTTTGGGGCACACCAATCGCGGCAAGATGCCGCTCCCACAAAGTGCAAATCCCGTTTTGGGATAAAATCCTATGTGTAAACAATTAATTTCGTTCTCGCAGTTTCGGGTTAAATATATCCCGCAGTCCTTCACCGAACAGGTTGAAGGCCAGCACCACTATCAGAATTACGATACCCGGCGCAAACGTCAGCCAGGGCGCGTCGAAAATAAAGGTCTTGCCGTCCGACAATATGTTGCCCCAGGTGGCATGCGGCGGCGGTACACCGAATCCCAGGAAACTCAGGCCGGCCTCGGTTAAAATGGCCGAGGCAATTCCGAGGGTGGCCGACACGAGTACCGGGGCGATGGCATTGGGCATCATGTGGCGGAATATGATCCGCGCGTCGCTCAACCCGAGGGCCCGGGCAGCCGCCACAAAGTCTTGTTCGCGGAGGGAAAGAAACTCCGCCCGGACAAACCGGGTGGTCCCCATCCAACTGGTCAAGCCGATGACGATCATGATGTTATACAGGCTGGCCGGCAGCAGGGCCACCACGGTGAGAATTAAAAAGAACGTGGGAAAGCAGAGCATGATATCCACAGCCCGCATGATCAGGGTGTCGATGGAAAAAACCGGGCGGCGTAGCAGACCCGCCAGCTCAGTCCGCGCCAAGGTAGGGGCGGCCTGGTGCTGTAAGCGATGCAGCCAGCCCAGCAAGGGCAGGGCCAGGATGAAGGCTACCAGGGCAGCGGGCAAGTTGCCCGCCAGACCGGCCAGCAGGGCCGTGATGAGCAGGCCAGATACCAGCATGTGGTCCAGGCAGACATGCTGCTGGCCATAAAAGCCGGCGATGCCGCCCAGGATAATACCAATAAACACCGAGATCCCGACGGCTACGAAACCAACCGTTAACGATACCCAGGCCCCTTGCAGCATGCGCGCAAAGACATCGCGGCCCAGATCGTCGGTGCCCAGCAAATATACCCCCATCAGGGGGACTTCATCAGCTTGCAGGGAAGCTACGTTGGTCTTGGCCAGAGGGGGGCGCAACTTTTCCTGGAGTCTTACCGTGGATGGATCCATCATGGGGTTGGTTCCGGAAGTCATGGATAAGCCAACGAGTGCGAACGCGAAGAATATCAAAAATACGATCAGGCCACTGAAGGCCATGTGATTTTTACGCAGCAGGCGCCAGAACTCAGCCCGGGGCGACCGCGGCGGCGGCATCAGGGTGCCTTCTAAAGGTGTCGGCACCGGTTTGGTTTGGCTCACTGCCATTAGAGTTTGATCCTCGGGTCCACCACCATGTAGAGTAAGTCGGATACAAAAGTACCGACCAGCACAAGAACGGCGGAGATGAAGTTGACAGTAAGGATGACCGGGTAATCACGGGCCAGGATGGCCTCGTAGGCCATCCTGCCCATGCCGGGCCACGCAAAAATCGACTCGATGATAACGGACCCGCCGATCAATCCGGGCAGGATCAGGCCGAACATGGTAACGAAAGGCAGTAGGGCATTGCGCAGTGCATGCCGATAATAGACCGTCTCCATGTGCAGGCCCTTGGCCCGGGCCGTGCGTACATAGTCCTGGTTGATGATTTCCAGCATCTGGCTGCGGACATAGCGGGATAGCACGGCGATACCGGCGGTTGCCCCCAGGATGGAAGGCAGAACCGTATGCCAGGTGCGGTCCATGATCCGATAAAGTGACGATGCATTTTCAAAGCCGAACGTTTCCATGCCGATAACCGGTACGTGCAGCCAATTCACAACCAGAATGATCAGGATGTAGGCAAAGAAAAACCCGGGAATCGAGATCAGCATATAGGCCAAAAAGGTGGTTGACTTATCCAGCGGGCTGCCGCGGTTGATAGCGGAACCAATGCCCATCGGGAATGAAAATGTCCAAGTGAGCAAGGTGCCGATGATAAACAGGGGCAGGCTGTTGAGAAAACGCTCCCATATTTTATCCAGGACCGGGCGCTGGTCTTTCCATGAGACTGTCTTACCAGTGAACAGGTCCCGGTAAAAAAGGTAGAACTGAATGTGGTAGGGCTTGTCCAGATTGAGTTCCTGGCGCATGCGTTCCATGATCTCCGGCGTGAATTTGGGATTCAGCGGATCGATTTCGCTGGGTTCCCCGGGTGCCAAGTGAATGATCAGAAAGGATACCACGGCAACAAAAAACAGGGTGATCAGTTTTTGCACCAGGCTTCTTCCAATGAAAGACAGCATGCTGTTCTATCCTTTGTCAGTTAATACAGGCACATTGCCGAGTTTGATCCACTGGTTGAAATGGTAAAGATAAGACCCAGATTTGGTCGGCACGATCGGAAGATAAATCGGGTTGCCTTGACTGTCCACCTCCCGCCGGACGATGCGCTTGTCCAGCAGGGCGGTCCATCGTCCTACGTACAAAAAGGTATAGGGCTGCTCGGCGGCAATGATATCATGCAAACGGTGGCAATAGGCGACCTGCTGACTGTGGTCATATTCCCGTCGGATTTTAACGATCAAATCATCCGCTTCGGAATTGGCAAACCCTGCGAAATTTAGCTGGTATTTCCCTGTCTGGCTGGAGTGCCAGATCTGGTAGAGATCCGGGTCGATTCCCATGGACCACCCCAGGATCAGGGCATCGAAATCAAGCTGATTGACCAGATTTTTTATGAACACAGACCACTCGATCCGGTCCGTACGTACGTCCACCCCGATCTTCTTCCAGGCGTCTTGGGCGATCGCCAGGATGGCTTTGCGCAGATTGTTGCCGTTATTGGTGATGAGCGTGAATTGCATGCGGTGGCCGTCTTTTACAAGCCAGCCGTCCTGATTGCGTCTCCAGCCGGCTTCCGCCAATAGTTTCAGCGCACCTTCTGGGTCATAGGGTAGCGGCTTGATGCTCCGGTTGTAGTAATCCGTTTGTTTTACAAACGGGCCGGTAATAGGCTCGGCCTGACCATAGAGTACATAACGGATGATTTTACCCGTATCGATAGCCATGCCCAAAGCGCGCCGGACTTTCGGGTTGTCAAACGGTTTGCGGCGTAGATTGTAAGCAATATAGGAGTAGCCGAAGGAGGGACCGGAAAAATTCAAAAACCGACGATTGCTCTTTAATCTTTGTACCTGGTGGGGCAATACGTCATAGTCGTCTATCGTTCCGGCATAAAACTCCACCTCCTGAGTCAAAGGGTCGGGTATAATCCGCATGACGTATTGATGATAGTTCGGCGGTCCCTCCCAGTAGGCCTCAAAACGTTCTAACTTGATATATTGGTCTGATTTCCACTCCAAAAAGGTAAAAGGACCTGAACCCACAGGCCTCCGGTTGAAATTACTCTGTCTGATGGTGAACGTGGATGGGTCTTTACCGGTTGATTTGGCCTCAGCCGATAGGCTCCGAGCATCGAGAAGATGTGCTGGCAAAATACCCATGCCCCAGGTGCCCAGCGCTGGAGAATAAAGCCGCTTGTAGATGATTTCAATCGTAAGCGGATCAATGATGGTAAAGGCTTTTACAGGCTCGAAATCCGGGATGCGCGGGGAACGGTTGCGGGGATCGACAATGGCTTCGTAAGTGAATTTCACATCTTCCGCATCAAGTTCATGACCATCGTGAAAGCGCACTCCGGAACGCAGTTTAAAGACGATGACGGGATTATGCTCTACGGCGGGCAGCAATTCGGCGGACAGGGCCGCCAGCTGTTTTTCCGGTAGTTCAGATTGCGTCAATAGATATGCCTGGGCATTGAAGGAAGAGAAATAGGTTTTACCCAGCAAACCTTCCAGGCGTTTAAAAAGGTGCTGGTCAACCTTGTTTAAAACCAACTTCAAGCGTGCGGGAGCGCCGACCCGGATCTTTACCGATTTCTTCTGGCCGGCTATGGAAACGGTTTTCGTTACCATAGTCACTGCTGGGGGCAGCAGATCGATACGGGTGACGTTTGCCAGCCGCGGCTCGCCGGCTTTGAGCTTGGCCCGCAGCCATGTCAGCAGGTTTTGGCTGCTCCCTCCATTTCCGGTTGGGTCAGGGGCTGTCTGATTGTGATAGAAATAGGCTATTTCGGAAATATGCCACTCGCGGGCGATTCGCCCTCTGAACTGCAGGTTCTCATCCCGATCGATGAGGCCTTCGAAGATTTTGGAAGTAATCTGGCTGCTGGCGCTATCAGCATTAAGGATGGGATTGAGCAGGCTGGCGTCCCCAAGGGTCGCGGTAATGAACTGGTTCAATCGGTCCGGGTTGCCCCGCGTCTGCTCTTCATATGTGGGCACCCAGAAGTACGATTGCAGCAGGAAGAGGACAACAATAACAGGGACAATAATGAGGGCACGTCGTGTGGTCATTTTGATTAAAGGGCCGTGTGGATCGAAACGGCCGGCACCTTATGAGCAATGGGCGCCCATCCGAACGGGGGGTGTATCCGGATGGGCAGCACCTTGAGGGTTTGACCTAATGGCCCTTGGCCGGTGGATTCTCCATCGGCGCGAGTGCCGGCGTAGCCGCCTGGCTGGCTTCTTCAGCAGCGGCCTGCTGCTGGGCGGCCAGGGCTTCTTCCGCCGCGCGGGCATCTTCTTCAGCGCGGGCCTGGTTTGCGGCAAGTGCTTCAGTGAAGAGCGTTTTTTTCTGTTCGATCAACTTGAGCAGATTTTCGTCCGGGTTCAAGGCGGCGGCAGAGGCCAGGTGATCCAGAGCAACTTCCAGATCTTCGGTTGTTCCGCGGCTCGCCGCCACGTTGGCTTTGTACATGTATATAGCGATGTCAATGCCGTCGATGCGGGCGTAGACAGCCTTGCGCAAATCCCGGGTGTGGGCGAAATTAAGCGCCTTTTCCAGGTATTGTTTAATGCCGTCGAAGTCCGGGAATCCGGGAGCTGCCAGCAGGGTATCGGCCTTGTCGAGATAATGGGCGTAGATCAGGGGGAATACTGCTGATTTGTCATACGCGGGCTGGATCTCCTCAGGAACGGGAACGCCGGGAAGGGTGACCAGCAGCCGGTTGCCCAGCGGTGCGAATTTGCCCTGCCATATCTCGATGGCGCCCTCGGCAGGTTTGATGTAATACGTGCCGGCGTTGTTCATGGAGGCACCGATAACCAGCAAAAAGAGCAGGAGGGCGATGCCGGCCGCTCCAAAAGTGAAGTACTGCCCGGTACGGTCAACCGGCGGGGCCGGAGGTGCGGCGGATACCGCCGGTTCAGCGTAGGAGACCTGGACTTTTTCAGCTACCGCTTTGTCCGCAGCCGCTTTGTCAGCGGCGGCCTTGGCGCCGGCTTCTTGAATAGCAGCCATGTCAAACTGGCGCTGCAGGACTGCTTTTATCTTTTCGATTTCCTGTTTGTCCGGGCTCGCAATAAACGGTGGCGGCTCCGGGAATTTAACCGCCGTGCGAGCGGTCTTGACGACTTTTTCAGTTTTAGGACAGTCGAATTTCTGGTACAGTAGCGCTTTGCCGGACAGTTTTTTGGCCGGCGCTTTTTTGGGAGCGGCTTTTTTCGCGGCAACCTTTTTTGCTACCTTCTTCTTGGGGGCAGCCTTTTTCGCGGCCACTTTCTTGGGGGCAGCTTTTTTCTTGGGTGCGGCCTTTTTCTTGGGAGCAGCCTTCTTCTTCAGTACGGTTTTCTTGGGGGCAGCCTTCTTTTTTGCGGCTTTCTTTTTTGCGGCTTTTTTCGCGGCGGCTTTCTTTGCCGGAGCCGACTTTTTGGCGGCGCTTTTCTTTTTTGAGGTCGATTTAATCAGGCTCTTTTTTCCCATAAAAAACCCCTTTGAAAATGAATGAAATTGGAATATAGGCTGTAATTACATGCAAATAACTCACATATCGAATTAGGTATTATTTGTAAACACTTATTTGATTGACACCGGCCGGCGCCGAAAGGAAACAAGCTAACATGCCTACTGATATCTTAAACGCAAAAAGAGACAAATTAATTGCCTGCCTGGAAGCCCTGCAGTCGGTAGCGGTGGCTTTTTCAGGCGGTGTGGACAGTGCTTTTCTGGCTGTCATGGCCCGGCAGACGCTTGGTGACCGCATGGTCGCCCTGAAAGCCGTATCGCCGATACATTCCGTGAGGGAGCACCGGGCTGCACTGCAGTTCGCTGAAACCTACGATCTGCCGCTAAACGTTATCACCACCGATGAGTTGGGTGTATCCGGGATAGCCGAAAATCCAGCCGACCGCTGCTATCATTGCAAGCAGTACCTGATGACCCTGATGGCGGCCCAGGCTGAAAAAATGGGGTTTGCGCACATTGCCCACGGTGCAAACCCCGATGACCTCGATGATTACCGCCCCGGCTTCAAGGCAGCCAAAGAACTCGACATCAAAGCTCCGCTCATAGACGCCGGTTTGACCAAAGCAGAGATCCGCCGCCTGTCGCGGGAAATGGGTCTGCCGACCTGGAACCGGCCGCCCATGGCCTGTCTGGCTTCCCGCATACCGTACGGCCGGCCTTTGACGAAAACCACACTGGAAAAGGTCGCGCAGGCCGAAGACCTGCTGTATGACCTGGGGGTGGCAACCTGCCGCGTTCGGCATCACGGAAACCTGGCCCGGATCGAAATAGATCCGGCCGAGTTTGTCCGGTTGGTGACCGGGCCGGTCCGCGAAGAACTGGTCGCCGGGCTGCAAGGGTTGGGATATGACCATGTCTGTCTTGACCTGGAGGGCTATGTTCAGGGCAGTCTAAATCGGGACCTGGGGAAACAGGAACCTTGAAATCGTCTGCCACGCGACCGGTGATTCTGGTCAGTGCCTGCCTGGTAGGCTGCCGGGCGAGGTACGATGGCACAATCATCGCGACCCCGGACGAGCGTTTGGAGCGCTGGATGGCTGCTGGCCTGGTGTTGCCGTTTTGCCCGGAAACGGCTGGGGGGCTGCCGGTTCCCAGACCCCCGGCGGAGATTGCCGGTGGTGTGGGGCAGGGCGTATTGGCTGGCAGCGCGCGGATACGTACCTGTGAAGGAAGCGATGTAACGGCTGCTTTCGTGGATGGCGCCCGACTCGCCCTGGAGGCCTGCCGGCGTTTCGAACTGCGTTTGGCGGTATTGAAGGAGGGCAGCCCTTCTTGCGGGACAACCCGCATCTATGACGGGCATTTCCGTCACCGCCGGGTTGCCGGGCAGGGCGTGACCACAGCCCTGTTGGCTGCCCACGGCATCGGTGTTTACAACGAGGATAGCCTCGCGGCGCTGAAGGTACCGGTATGAAAAGAAATTTGACAGGTTATGTGACTTCGGATACGCTCCTGCATTAGGTTAGTGTCCATCCATAAACGGCATCTTTTGGCCCAGCGCGGCGTTTTCGCTCTTTTGAATTCCTCGGAATAGCTCGCTATGCCTGCGGTTTCAAAATCGCTCAAGCCTTGCTCTGAACCAAAAGCTACCATTTCTGGATGGACACTTGGTTATTATTACTGCCCCCGGGAGGCACCCATGGCCAAAGAGGTACTGGAAGACCACTCCGAGCGTCGCGCCCATCCGCGTTACGCCGTCAATGTCGCGGTCAAGATCACCATCGGGAATGAAACCGTTGACGGCCAAATGGTCGATATCAGTATCGAGGGCCTGCGCCTCAGCCTTCCCAAACTTATCAAGCCCGCCACCGACATGCTGGTGACCTTTACGGCCGAAGAAGAGGTTCATATTCTTTCCCACGCGGTCTGGACCCTGGAACAGAACTTAGCCGGTCTGCCGTCCTACCTGGTGGGGCTCAAGATTCATTCTGTGCGGGTCAACAACCATGATATGCTGGGCCAGGCGGAACGCACCGCTTTTCTGGACAAATTGCTACAATAGGTTGATCCGCAGGCAACTGTCGGTTAGAGTGCCCGCCCCCTCATTCAGCGCCTTCCCGAACAGCAGTACCGGATGGCATGCTCCGCCGGTATCCTTCTGCTGTGCTCGCTGCCTTGACATTAGATTTAAGAATCATTATGTTGCCGCCTGCTGAGTATATGCTCATAAGGAGGGGCCGTATGGCACGACCACAAAAGAACCGCATCGTTGCTTTCAACCCCAATGTCAGCTATTTCAAACCGCGTGGTATCCCGCTGTTGGAATTGGACGAAGTCGGCTTGACGGTGGATGAACGCGAGGCCATCCGGCTGGCGGACTTACAGGGGTTGTCCCATGAAGAGGCCGGCCGGCAGATGGGTGTCTCGCGCGCAACGTTTGGCCGCATCGTCCAGCGAGCCCGTTATGCGGTGGCTGATGCTTTGATCAATGGCAAGGCCATCAATGTCGAGGGCGGCAATTATCAACTGGCCGATCCTGACAAACGGTTTGCCTGCAAGGGGTGTGGTCACAACTGGGTGGCCCCCCCGGAGAACCAAAGGCCGGAGGGCTGCCCGGAATGCGACGGTGACAGATTTCAACGGATATCTAAACAGGACTAATCTGAAAGGTAAGGGAGCTAAAAACCATGGTACAGATTCAAGACAGCATGCCCAACCAGCAAAGCCCGCAGGAGCAGCAAGCCGCCCGGGATGCGGCCGTGGGTCAGGCCCTGGGCCGAATTAAAAATAAGATACTTGTCATGAGCGGCAAAGGCGGTGTGGGGAAAACCAGTACTTCGGTAAACCTCTCCGTAGCCCTGGCCCAGAAAGGGTATCAGGTCGGCCTCATGGACGTGGATCTCCACGGACCGGATGTCTCGCGGATGCTGGGTCTGGACAAGATGCCCAACCTCAGTGACAACGGTAAACTGAGCCCGGTTAAATACTCCGATAAGCTATCGGTCATTTCCATTGAATCCCTTACGCCGGGCAAAGACGATGCAATAATCTGGCGGGGACCGGTGAAGTATTCCGCGATCCAGCAGTTCATCGGGGATGTCGACTGGGGGGATCTTGATTTTCTGGTCATTGACGCCCCTCCCGGGACCGGGGATGAACCGCTGACCGTGGCCCAGACGATTACAGACGCCAAGGCCGTGATCGTGACCACACCCCAGGAGATCTCCCTGGCGGATGTCCGCAAATCGATCAACTTTTGCAAAACCGTCAATATGGATATTTTCGGTATCGTGGAAAATATGAGTGGTTTTTCCTGCCCGCACTGCGGGGAGGTGATCGATCCTTTTGGAACCGGCGGCGGCGAGAAGACCGCCGCGGATGCCGGGCTGAATTTCCTTGGGCGGGTGCCCTTCGACCCGAGCGTCGTGGCGTGTGGTGATTCGGGGGAGGCCATCCAGGCCAAACACACCGATTCTCCGGTGGCCAAGGCCTTTACCGAAGTGGCCGGGAAATTGTCGGAACTGGTTTAACCACCACCGCTCAGCTTTAAGTTCTTCGCGAGTGCGACCTGCAACGCCCAACCGGCCGTCGGGGGATCCGACGGCCGGTTTTTTTTATGCCGCTGAAGGGTAGTTCAGACCGATTTTAATCATCCGGGTACATGCTGTTAATCTGATCCTGGTATTGATCCATGACCACGTTTTTCTTCACTTTCAGGGTCGGGGTGAGTAGGCCGTTTTCAATAGTGAACTCCGGTACCAGCGTGATCTTTTTAATTGTCTCAAAAGAAGCGAATTCTTTATTTTTCGCGGCCACCTGAGACTCGACATGCTGGATGACCTGCTCGCTGGTAATCAGGTCATCGATACTGTTGAAGGCGATTCCTTGCTGCTTAGCCCAGTCCTGAACGTTTTCCGCATCCACGGTCACGATGGCGGACAAAAATTTACGCTGGTCGCCGATAACGCAAACCTGGTTGATGAACTTGGAGGTGGCAATGACGCCCTCGATGGCGGACGGGGCGATATTCTTGCCGCCGGCGGTGATAATCAGGTCCTTTTTGCGGCCGGTGATCCGCAGAAAGTTCTCAGCGTCGATTTCACCCAGGTCCCCGGTTCTCTGCCAGCCATCGCTGGCAATAGTGGCGGCGGTCTCTTCCGGCATCTTGTAGTACTCCCGCATGACGTTGCGGCCGCGGAAAAGAACTTCTCCATCCGCATCGATTTTTTGTTCGATGCCCGGACCCGGCTGCCCGACCCATCCAAACCGATAGTTGTCAAAGCGGTTCAGATTGGTAAACGAGGTGTTTTCGGTCATGCCGATGCCTTCCAGAACCAGGATCCCGGCCGCGTGGAAAAATTTCGCAATATCCGGGTTGATCGGTGCTGCGCCGCTGATGCACCAGCGCACCCGGCCGCCGAGCGCCGCCTGGACCTTGCTGAAAACCAGTTTTGTGGCCAGGGAATACTTGAGGTTCAGGCCGAACGGAATCGGCTGGCGATTCAGTTTGCAGTCGCTGACCTGGTTGCCGACTTTACAAGCCCATTTAAAAATCTTCAAAGCCGCGCCGCCCTTGGCCTCGGCCCCGCTGAAAATCTTCGAATAGATCTTTTCATAGATGCGGGGCACGCTGGCAAACCAGTGTGGGCGGGCGGCCGCAATATCTTCAACAATCGTTTCCATACTGCGGGTAAATGTGGTGGCTGCGCCCGCCAACAGGCTGGCGTAGGTACAGGTCCGGGCAAATACATGGGCCAGCGGCAGGAAGAGAAAGACTTCATCACCTTCCATGATCGTGGTGCTGCCCTTTACCGACTGGGCGGTAAAGGTGATATTGTCGTGGGTGAGCACCGCCCCTTTGGGCATACCGGTGGTTCCGGATGTGTACACGATGCCGGCCGTGTCTTGCGGGGTTACCGCGTCGGCTCTTTGCTGGTAGTCCTCATCGGAAATATCCCGGTCCAGGGCGAGGAAATCCTCGAAGTTGAGTACCCAGTCATCCCCGCGGGCATCGCCATTGAAAAGAATGACCTTGCGTACATCGGGAATACTGTCTTTGATCTGGTTGAGCTTGGCCAATTGCACATCGTTTTCCGCGAAAACCACGACACCATCGGAATGGTCAATGATATATTGGCAATCCTTGGCCAGGTTGGACTGATAGATCCCCACCGTGGCGGCCCCGATGCTGGTGATGCCCATGTCGCACAGCACCCAGCGGTAGCAGCTGTAGCTGAGGATGTTGACCTTGTCGCCTTTGTCAACGCCCAGGGCCATGAGGCTCTTGGCGACCCCTTTGACCTGGTCGTGGAAAACCCCCCAGCTGACGGCCTCCCTGACACCGGGTTCTACGAACCACTTGTAGGCCGGCTGGTCAAAGTGGCGATCCACCGTCTCTTTGAGCATGTGATTGATGTTGCGGTAATCGGTAAACTGCATGCTTCCCCCTTTCCCCAAAATGAAGCCTTGCTGATGAGAGGCTGCTGCGAAAGCACCCCTGGTGATGTCACGGCCCGGCGCTGCCCTGGTTCAGATCTGTCTACCGGAGTGTACATTACCTATAGAGATAACAGGATATTGGAACCAGCCCCCGGCAGGCGGACAAGTTGACGTTTACGTTAATTGCGTAGTGCCATACCAGAGAAATGACCCTGTGTCTACCGTTTGATTTTTCCGGGCAGGATGAACTCGTAGCGTTTCCGGGTAAAGTAGGTGGTCAGGGTGCGGTCCAGTTTGCGAAAAGCCAGAAAAATGGTCCAGATGAACTTGTCTTCCCGATAATAGCGCTCGACATCCGCCGTGGTCACCTGCGATTGGTCGGCCGGCAGGTAGGCATTGAAAAGCCGGACTGCGGGACCGATAAAGTCCGGCCGTTGCTCCTTGATCAGGTTGGCGGCCAGATCGATCAGCACTTGGCGCGGATCGTAATACCGGTTCATCACGTCGGCGACGAAAAGCCACCGGATCAGCCAGCGCAGAAAGGAGGGGGCTGCCTGCAGGAGCAGCTCCGGGTCGAGCTGTTCGACCCCGTTTTGCCGGATAAACGGTGTACTGGTATCGATGTACCAGAGCTTTTCGGCCGGATCGGCGGCGGTCAGGGCCCAGTTGGATATCTGACCGTCAATGGCCAGTTCCATCTCCGGCTGGAGGGCGTCATTGTATTTCCAGAAACCGGCCATGGCTTCCAGGATTTTATTCAGCAGGGTTTCGAACCCCGGTTCATCCAGATCCTGGATCAGGCGATTGGCGATACAGCCGGCGGGTACCTGGGCCTGGGTGATGTAAAGGACGACCGGTCGTCGGGGGAGGGCTACGATATGGGTAGCACTGTCCGGCAGGTTCAGCCCGGCCTGCGTGAGCCGGCGGCAGTACGTGTGATATATGGCGGCGTACGCTTCAGCCTCCGGGATCGTTTTGAACAGCGGCATGCGCTTATAGGCCCGGTTGGCATCATCGGCAATCTGGAAGATGGCCGAGATTTCGCCGAAGCCAATGAGACGGGCCGGGATCTGCGACCGGTCCGGTCGTTGCGGGTCCAGGCCGGCTTCGAAGCGTTCCAAAAGTTCACCGTCAATATCCATCTTTCCTCATGCTTGCAGATATCTTGGGAGTATTTAAAAGGGTTCCAGGGGCCCAGGGTTCAAGGGTTCAAGGGTTCAAGTGAAAAACCTGATGTGGTTTAAAAGAAACGGACACTTTGCTAAGAACGAAATATCAGAAAGCGAGGTGTCCAATGAGTACTCAAAAAACCAGACGGAGTTTCACCCAAGGGTTCAAGGATGATGCTATCAGCCTGG
>Ga0209783_1000044_pt1 | contig 69359 bp, 72 predicted proteins | sample WorMetfiPIANOSA1_FD_187395 | JGI IMG/M metagenome (GOLD analysis project Ga0209783, IMG submission 187395) | Marine gutless worms symbiont microbial communities from Max Planck institute for Marine Microbiology, Germany - Olavius filocauda... | ecosystem: Host-associated > Annelida > Digestive... | reverse complement strand
CATCGACAAATCCACCTTGCCCAATTCGCTTCTCGCCCATCCATGCCTCCGTCAGATAACACCTGACAGAGAATCACGACGGCCGAGAATTCTCCAGCCGTTTCGCAGAACTCTCCCAGGGGGGAGAAGGTGGCCCGAAGGGCCGGATGAGGGGGTTCCGGTCTTCCGGATCCTGTAACACCCTCACCCCAACCCCTCTCCCTCCAGGGAGAGGGGCGCGTTCTTCCCTTCTTCACCCGATGGGTAAATTCCGACCCCTACACCAACACCATCACCTCCAGCAGCGCCTGCCGCCGCTCGGTTCGGACGACCTCGATCGCGCGGGCGAGCGCCGCTGGAAGGTCGGCCCCGCTTTCGACCCGCTCGCTCCAGCCGCGGCTGGCGGCGGCGATCTGGGTGTAGCTCGGTGTCGGGGCCAGCGAGGTGATCGGCATCCGGTTCATGGCTGCCGCCTTGCCGTCCGGATACATCGCCAGCGCAGACCGGCGCACCGCGTTCCACAGGCCGTTGTTCATGACGATGGTGAGGATCGGCAGCTCCAGCGCCTCGGCAATCTGGTGACAGGCGACCGGGTTCGCAAAGGTGTAGGAGCCGTCGCCGACGCAGGCAATCACCAGACGGCTGGGATCGGCAAGCGACGCGCCCAGCGCGGCGGGCAGACCCCAGCCCAGACCGCCGGAATAGGGCGGCATGAAACAGCAGTTCGGGTGCTTCAGATCCATGAAGGCGGGCACGGCGCCCAGCTCGGTGAACAGGACGGTACATCTGTCCATCACGTCGGAGATGCAGCGACTGACGAAGGCGGGCGTCATCGGACTGCCGCCGCCTGCCCGCGCCGTTTCTTCCGCTTTGGCACGCCGTGCCTTGCCTGCGGCTTCGATCTCCGCGAACCGCGCCGACCGGTCGATGCCGTAGGCCTCCACATTCTCGACAAGCGCGGTCACCGTGACGGCGGGATCGCCGGCGATCGCCAGGTCGGTCCGGAAACTGCGCACCGGCAGGTTGGAGAACAGCGGATCGGGGCCGACATGGATGACCCTGGCGTCGTTCCCTAGTTGTACGTCACGCTGGATCCAGGGCACCTGCGCGTCAACGGCCAGCACGACGTCCGCCTTTTCCAGCCAGGGCGCCACGTCGTACCCCCCGTGCATCGGGAAGTCGCCGGCCAGGACATTGCGCACCGGCCAGAACCCCACCACCGGGATGGCATTGTCTCTGGCAAGTCGGGCCACGGCATGGGCCAGCTTGCCCTGCGGGTCGCCGCGCTGGCAGACGATGACTGGGCGCTCCGCCTCGGCCAGCATCTTGGCCGCCAGGCGACCGCATTCCGATCCGGTTCCGCGGGCGTTGTCACAGTCTGCGGCGGTTTGTCGAGATAGGCGTCGGCTGGCCAGGGCTCGGCCAGCGGCTCGCGCGGCAGGCCCAGATAGACCGGCCCGCGCGGCGCGCTCATGGCGATGCTGATGCCGCGATCGACCAGTGCGACGGCCTGCTCGCCATAACGCATCTCGTAGTCCCACTTGGCGGGTTCGCGCACCATGGCGGCCTGATCGAACATCTCCTGGCCATACTGGATCGGGGTCATGCGGAACCCGAACCGGTCGTGTTCCGTCAGCGGCGTGCGCCCGGCCAGCATGAAGATGGGGACATGTCAGGCCGTTCTCATCGCGCGCGGACTGATATCCACTCCGTCTAGCATGTCGTTCGCCAATGGTCCCATCAATCTGTCCGAACAGAAGCCTACGCCGGTTTGTGCGATTGAAGCCACAGTGGCAGCATAGCCCGCTTACTTCGCGTGGTGTCCGGACGCCGGTTATGCTGGCGACAGAGCGCCGGCAAGAAACCGGCAAAACAAACTGGTGCCGCCAGAGGCGGCAGGGAAATAAGGAGAGATTCGATGACCCAAGAACGCGTTGTCGTCACCGGGGCGGCATCCGGCATCGGGGCGGCAACCGCCCGCCAGCTGCGCGCAACAGGCGTCCATGTCACGGCGCTGGACATCGCCGAGCCTGCTGGCACTGTCGACGCCTACGTCCCGGTCGATCTCGGCGACCCCGCCGCAATCGACCGCGCGGTGGCCGCTCTTGAGGGGCCGTTCGATGCCCTGTGCAACGTCGCAGGCCTGCCGCCGCGTGAAGGCTTGTCGGCGCCGATCCTGAAGGTGAGCTTCCTGGGCCTCAGACGGTTTACCACGGCGATGCTGGACCGGATGGCGCCCGGCGCCTCCATCGTCAATGTGGCCTCGCTGGCCGGCATCCGCTGGCGCGAGAACATGGAGCAGGTCAAAGCGCTGATGGCGCTGCCGGACGATGCCGACACGGCGGCATTCTGTGAATCGCACGGTTTTGATCATGTGCGCGCCTACGACCTGTCGAAGGAGGCCGTCATCGTTTGGACCATGGCCGAGACCGAGGCGCTGATCGCCCGCGGTCTCAGGATGAACAGCGTCAGCCCCGCAGCCGTGGCCACGGGCATCCTGGACGATTTCAAGGCGGCCTTTGGCGACCGGGCGGCAAAGAACATCGCCCGGGTCGGCCGGACCGGCACGCCCGAGGAGATCGCCGCGGTGATCGTCTTCCTCGCCTCGCCGGAAAGCGGCTGGCTGAAGGGGATCGATATCAGGATCGATGGAGGCACGGCAGCGCTCAACATCAGCGATGCCCTGGGTCTGTAGCCGACATTTTCTTCGCGCCCGGCGCCCAAGCGCGGGTATTGTGCGCAGAAGTCCTCGACAAAAGAGAGGCTGAACAGGGAGATAGCAGGGGGTGGTCACCGGCCACTTGATCCGGGCGGGACGATACCTGGCCAACGGGCTGGCCCTGGTGCTAGCGTGCCTGGCGATCTATGTCGCCGGCTTCGGCGTGTTCGACAACGCCGTGGTTTCTGGTGGCACGGTGACCCTGGGCATTGTGATCGGGTTCCTGTCCTTCCTGTCGGCAGATGAAGACGAGCGGCGACGGCCGGGCTGGCGCCTGAGGGGCGCCGTCGACCTGGTAATGGCCGTCGTCTTCGTCTGGGTCGCCTGGCACTGGCTTCAGATCATGCTGGAGCAGGAAGAGTTCTTCATCGAATTCGAACAAAGCGATTACGTCATCGGCTGGGTCGGTTTTGTGATCGTGGGCTGGGCGTCCTACCGGTTTTTCGGGATGCCGATGCTCGTGGTGTACGTGCTGGCGGCCGTTTATGTGCTGTACGCGGACTGGTTCCCCTGGATCTTCAAGGGTGCGGCCGAGGATTGGACCCGTGTTTCCGAGAACCTGTGGTACTCGACCGACGGTACCTTCGGCAGGCCCGTCGAGGTGGTCAGCCGTGTCGTTCTGATCTTCATCGTGTTCGGCGCCGTCCTGCAGGCCAGCGGCGCCGGGGCCGTCTTGCTGAAGCTTGCATTTACCGCCACCGGCCGTTTTGCCGGCGGCCCGGCCCACGCCTCGATCGTCGGCAGTGCCCTGTTCGGGACCATGTCGGGCGCCGCCGTCGCCAACGTGGTCTCCACCGGCATCTTCACCATCCCGATCATCCGGAAGGCGGGCTTCTCACGCCGGTTCTCCGGCGCGGTCGAGGCCGCCGCGTCGACCGGCGACCAGATCATGCCGCCCGTCATGGGCGTGGTCGCCTTCCTGATGTCGGACGTCACCGGCATTCCCTATATCGAAATCGTCGCCGCCGCCCTGATTCCGGCGGCGTTCTATTACGCCAGCCTGTTCGCCGTGGTGCTGATCGAGGCGCGCCGCCAGGGTGTGAAGGCGACACCGGCGGCCGAACGGGAACATCTGACCCGCCAGGACTATGTGCAAAGTCTTGCCTTCTTTGTGCCCCTAGTGGTGATTATCACCGTGCTGCTGACCGGGCGGACGCCGCAAAGCGCCGGGTTTGCCGCCCTGATCGCCGGTTTCGTGCTGTGCCTGATCCTGTTTCCCGACTTCCGGTCGCCGCGCAAGATCCTGGAGGCGCTGGTCAGCGCCGGCGAGGTCAGCGCCACGCTGATGATCATCGTCGCCGCCATCGGCCTCGTCATCGGCGTCATCAACATGACCGGCGTCGGGCTGAAATTCGCCCAGGCGATCCTGGCCGTGTCGGGGGACGATCTGTTGATCTCGCTGATCCTGGTGATGATCGGCTGCCTGGTGCTGGGCATGGACGTGCCGTCGGGTGCCGCCTACCTGATCATCGCGCTGGTCATGGGTCCGGCTCTGCAGCAGCTTGGCCTGCCGACCATCCTGGCGCACCTGTTCGTGGTTTATTTCGGGGTGCTGTCGGCGGTGACGCCACCGGTCGCGCTGGCCGCTTTCGCGGCCGCGCCCATCGCAGGCTCCAGACCCATGGAGACGGGCATGGAGGCAGTGCGCCTGGCGATCGCCGGTTTCCTGATCCCCTATCTCTTCGTCTACCGGTCCTGATCCTGGGGTTCGACCCGGTGGGGCTGATCTGGGCGATTGCGGTTTTTGCGATCTCGACCTGGTCCATCGCCACGGGCCTGGGTGGCTTCGAGACCCGTCCCCTGGCCATATGGGAACGGGCGATCAGGGTCGCCGCCGGTCTGGTGGTGCTGGCCCCGGTGCCGGTCTATGCCGGCCCCCCAGCGCTGGTCGCGTTGATCTTGATTGCACGGCAAAAGTTCCAACTCGGGGTCCGGCCGCAGGCCGGTTGAGCCCAACGAACAAACAAGGGAGGAAAGCAATGAACCGCATTCTGAGCCTGGCCGCCGCAGGCCTCGTCGGCGTCTCGCTGGCCGGCGCGGCGTCGGCGAAAGACGTCATGAAGATGGCCACCATCGCCCCCGGCACGTTGGCATACCTGACGATGACCACCATGGCGAACGTGGTGAACCAGCAACAGGACGAATACGAGCTGCAGGTGGATTCCACAGGGGCCGCAACCAAACACATCGTCGAGATGGCCCAGGGCAAGCTTGACATGGTGATGACCTCGCCCGCGGTCTACCGCTTCATAAAGGGCGGCAAGGCGATGTACCAGAAGCTGAAAAGCGCGCCGGAACTGTCGAAGAACGTGCGGCTGATGTTCTGGTTCCCCTACGGAACCTATCACGTCACCACCTATGCCGAAGACGGCATCGAGACGCTTGCGGACATCAAAGGCAAGAAGGTCTTTCTCGGACCTCCGGGCGGCGGCGCCTGGCGGGCGTCGGCCGACTGGATTCTGGCGACCACGGGTTACAAGCCCGGCGACGATTTCGACAGCGTCAAGGCCTCATGGAGTTCGGCCCTTCAGAGTTTCCAGGACCGGCAGATCGACGTCTATATCGGCGGCTGCATCGATCCCTGTCCGCAGTTCGAACAGCTCTCGGTGACCAGCAAGCTGCGCTTCCTGGGCGTGGACAAGGCAACGGCGGACAATCCCGACGACGCCATCAAAAAGGCGATCCCACCGGGCCGCCATATCGACGTGGTCAAGGCGGGCACCTACGGTGACGGCCAGGTCAACGAGAGCGACGTCTACACCCTGGCCGCGGTCGTCGGTGTGGCGGTGCGCAAGGACCTCAGCGACGAGGCCGTCTACGCGATCACCAAGGCATTCTGGGAAGGCCTCGACAAGATCCGCGCCGATGCGCCTTGGGTGAACAACATCACCCTGGATTTCGCCGTTCAGGACGGCCCGCTGCCGCTGCATCCGGGTGCGCTGAAATACTACGAGGAGATCGGACTGGCGATCCCGGACGCCAACCGTCCGTGATACGGGTTTGACGGGTCCGGGCAAAGGGTCCGGATCCGGTCCCCGTCGCCACCAGAGTGGACAGCCATGAGCGACACGCCAAACAACGTGCTTTTCATCATGTGCGACCAGCTTCGCTGGGACTACCTGTCCTGCTATGGGCATCCCCGGCTGGAAACGCCCAATATCGACCAGCTGGCCGCGCGCGGCGTGCGGTTCACCAGGGCCTATGTGCAGTCGCCGGTCTGCGGCTCGTCGCGCATGAGTTTCTATACCGGCCGGTATACCAGTTCGCACGGAGCGACCTGGAACAACATCCCGATGCGGGTGGGCGAGCGTACCCTGGGCGACTACCTGCGGCCGTTGGGGGTACGGACGGCGCTGGTCGGCAAAACGCACATGTATGCCGACAAGGAAGGCATGGCCTGGCTGGGGCTGGACCCGGACTCGGTAATCGGCACCCAGGTCGCGCAATGCGGCTTCGAGCCTTTCGAGCGGGACGACGGCCTGTACCCGACCGGACCCGACGGGGCCTACAACCCGACCCGGCCGCGCTACAACGACTATCTCAGCGAGGAGGGGTTCGCCGGCGAGAACCCCTGGGACGAATGGGCCAATGCCGGCGAGGACGAGGACGGCGCGCTCAAGTCCGGCTGGTTCCTGCGCAATGCCGTGCGGCCGGCCCGCGTCCCGGAGGAACACTCCGAGACGCCCTACATGACCAGGCGCGCGATGGACTTCATTGACGAGGCGGCGGGCCAACCCTGGTGCCTGCACCTTTCCTACATCAAGCCGCACTGGCCTTACATCGTGCCCGCGCCCTATCACGAGATGTACGGACCCGACGACGTGCTTCCCGCGGCGCGGTCCGATGCGGAAAAGGAGAGCCCTCACCCGGTGCTGGGAGCGTTTCAGGATTCCCGCGTCTCCAAGACGTTCTCCCGCGACGATGTCCGCGACGCGGTGATCCCGGCCTATATGGGCCTGATCAAGCAGGTCGACGACCAGATCGGCCGGCTGCTGGATTTCCTGGAACAGCGCGGGCTGATGGAGACGACGATGATCGTCTTCACCTCCGATCACGGCGACTATCTGGGCGACCACTGGCTGGGCGAGAAAGACCTGTTCCACGACTGCGTATCGCGCATTCCGCTGATCGTCTGCGACCCGCGGGGCGAGGCCGACGCCACCCGCGGCACCGCAAACGACGCGCTTGTCGAGGCGATCGACCTTGCGCCCACCTTCCTGGAATTCTTCGGCGGCCCGCCCCAGCCGCACCGGCTGGAAGGGCGCGCGCTGTCGCCGCTGCTGGCCGGCGAGACTCTCGCGGACTGGCGCCGCTATGTGGTCAGCGAAACCGACTATTCGATGCTGCCCGCCCGCCGGGCGCTGGACATCCCGGTCTCCCAGGCACGGATGACCATGATCGCGACCGAACGCTGGAAATACATGCATGCGGAAGGCTTTCGCCCGATGCTGTACGACCTGGAAAACGACCCCCAGGAACTCACCGACCTGGGCGCGGACAACAGCCACGAGGCGGTGCGCCGCGAGCTGGCGGAGATGCACTTCGAATGGGCCCGCCGGGTCAGCCGGCGGGTCACCAAAAGCGATGCCGAGATCGAGGCGATGGAGGGCAAGAACGCGCGGCGCGGCATCCTGCTGGGCTTCTGGGACGAGTCCGAACTGCCGCCGGGCTTGCGGAAATGACAGACGCCACGGACAAGCTGCGCGCCCACAGTGCGGAGTTCCGCAAGGACGTCATCCAGGTGACGGACGGCGTCTATTTCGCGATCGGTTATGCCGCCTCGAACGTAACCATGATCGTCGGCACCGACGGCATCATCATCATCGACACCACCGAAAGCACACGTGCGGCGGCGAACGTTCTGGCGGAGTTCAGAAAGATCACCGACCTGCCCGTCAAGGCGATCGTCTATACCCACAGCCACCGCGACCATGTCGGCGGCGCCAGCGTCTTTGCCGAAGGCGCGGCGCCCGAGGTCATCGCGCGGTCGAACCTGTCTCCCGATCTGTTCCGGCGGGATCCGCGGCCGGCGCCGACCAAGATCATGATGAAACGAACCCGCCGCCAGTTCGGGATGGGCCTGGCCGACGGCACCGAACGCATCAACCTCGGCATCGGTCCCAGCGACCGGCCGATGGAAGGCATGGGGGCGGGCTTCGTCGAACCGACGGTCATGTTCGACGGCGCGCGTTACGATCTGGCCTGCGCAGGCGTCACTTTGGAATTGCACGCGGCGCCGGGCGAAACCGAGGACCAGCTGGTCGGCTGGCTTGCGGACCGCAAGGTCCTGTTCTGCGGCGACAATTTCTACAAGTCCTTCCCCAACCTCTACGCCATCCGCGGCACCCGCTACCGCGACTTCGATGCCTGGTCCGACACGCTGGATGCGCTGATCGGGTTCGATGCCGAATACTTGGTGCCGGGCCACTCCCGCCCGATCCAGGGCGCAGAGACGATCCGGGAGAGGCTGGCCGACTACCGCGACGCGATCCGCGCCATCGTTGCCCAGACCGCGGACGCCATGAACCGCGGCCTGACGCCGGACGAGATCGCCCAGATCGTCCGGCTTCCGGACGACTTGGCCGCGATGCCAGGCCTGCAGGAGTTCTACGGCACGGTCGAATGGTCCGCCCGGGCCTATTTCGCCGGCACCGTGGGCTGGTTCGACGGCAACCCGACCAGCCTGTTCCCCACGCCACCGGCCGAGAAGGCGCGCCGGATCGCCGAGCTGGCGGGCGGCGCGGCGGTGCTGCTGCGGCGGGCGCGCGATGCCGCGGCGACCGGCGATCATCAATGGGCGATGGAACTGGCCGATCTGGTCATCGCCCTGGAGACAGAGGCCGCGGAGGCGACCGCGCTGAAGATCGACTGCCTGACCGCTCTTGCCGAGGTGCAGGAGAATGCCACCGCGCGAAACTACTATCTGGTCTGCGCCAAGGAACTGCAGGAGGGGTAGACTCCAACAGGCCTTCGCGACCGGAACCCCCTCATCCGCCCTTCGAGATGGCCACTGCGCGGCCTCCTCAGGGCTTTGGGCCACCTTCTCCCCGCCGGGATGACGGGAACAAAAGCCCCTCTCCCTGGAGGGAGAGGGGTTGGGGTGAGGGTGTTACCACCTTCGGAAACGCGGCGCGCCAGCCCGGAAGCGGATTGCGCGGCACAGCGGGCGGGGCTAACGTCTTAGGCTTGATCCAACTGGGAGCCGATCGATGCGCCGACGAGGCCTTCTTATCCGCTGGCTGGTCCTGACGATCCTCGCCCTGCCCCTGTCCATCGGGGCGGCGCCGGCGCAGGACAGCGGTCAGACGCGGCTGCTGGTCGGCTATTCCACCGGCAGCGTGACGGCGTTGGTGGCCGAGCTGATCCATCCGGTGCTGGAGGAGGTCCTGCAGGACTGGGTTGTGGTCCAGGCGGTCCCCGGTGCCCGCGGAATCGAGGCCGCCCGGGCGTTGCGCGATGCGGAGCCCGACGGCCGGACATTACTGGTGGCCGACAATCTCAGCCTTGCCGTCAACGATGTGGCGGGGACCGGCGTTGCCGTCGAGGACCTGACCCCGGTGGCCAAGGTGACCGTGGGGATCTCGGTGGCACTGGTCACCCGCGACCGGGACGGCATCGAGGACTGGGCGGCGCTGGTCGAAATGGCATCGTCGCAGCCGGTTTCCATGAGCGTGACCGGCCGCAACAGCGCCTACGGCATTGCCTGGTCGATGATGGAACGGGGGGCAGGCCTTGCCTTCGTGTCGTCGGCCAGGAACGGCGACGATCTGATCCTGGCGGACGTGATCGAAGGACGCACCGAGGTCGGCCTGGTGACCACGAACAGCATCCCGACCTTCAACGACCGGTCCAAGGTGAAGCTGCGCCCGCTGGTGACGTTCGGGGCCGCCCGGTCGCCGCTGTTCGCCGACGTGCCGGTGTTTGCCGAGCACACCGGCGACGACAAGGACGATTTCACCTACAGCTTCGCAGTCTACGGGCCGCCCAACCTTGACCCGGCGACGGTTTCGCGCCTGGCGGCCACCATCCGCACCGCCATCGAGGACGACCGGACCCAGACCCTGGCCACCGCAAAGAATATCCCGCTGCGGTTCTTCGACGCCGAAACCGTGCAGGAAACCCTGGGGCGCGACCGCGCGGTGGCGCTGCGCCTGATGGACTACCTGCTGGCCGAATGAAGACGCCCTATTCGGCCGGCAGCTTCAACAGCTTGCGAACCGCGGCCTCACGGCTGGGTTTCAGCCCGACGGTCCGGCCTTCCTGAATCGCGATCATCGGCGGCACGCCGTTCGTCGCCCGATACAGCGCCCACATGGCGCCGACGCGGTTCGAACTCTGGCAATGCACAAGGATTGGATAGTTCGTCGGGTCATTGACCACGGCAGCGAACTCGCCGACCTGCAGCATGGTCGGGGCCTTCGTCGCAACCTCGATGTTGATATGGCGCAGGCCGGCCGCCTCGGCCAGCCTCGCTTCCTTTATCGATCCTTCTTTCTGGGTGTTGAGGTTGACGACCGTCTTGAAACCCAATTCAGACAGCGTCGTATAGCCTTCCTCACAGCAGACGACGCCACCGGTGCCCACGTAAGGCGCGGCACGCAGGTAGTTCTTGACGATATCGGGCATGGCGTCGCCATAGGCGGCCTGCTTCAGGCCCGCCGCGACGTCGAACGGATTGCCTGCATCCGAAATCACCGCCGCTGCGCCGCAAGGGCTGCAGGGCGCGCACGGATTGACCGCGGCGCAGGGGTTGGCGGCCGCGCACGGATTGGCACGCGCGCAGGGGTTGGCCGGTCCGCAGGGATTTGCCTGCGCATACGCCGCCGGCGTCATCGATACGGCTTCGGGTAACAGTCCGCCCGCGTCGAGCCCCATGCCCAGCACGGCCATGGCCGGCACCGTTGTCAGAAGAATACGTCGTTTGGTCGCCATCAATACGGCCTCCTTGTTCAGTTTCAGTATTGCGCGTGCCCGCCTTTGCCGGATCTATTCGCCGGGCACCGGTACCGCGTCGGAGAGGTTTGCGGCGCTGATCGCGCCGCCATGCTTGCGTTCGAAGCGCTCGGCCAAAACGAACCCCGCAACGCCGACCAGCGCCAGCGCCACGATCACCGCCCAGGCAGGGATCCCCAGCAACGCCGCCACGGTCTGCCCTTTCGGTCCCTGCGCGGCGGTATACAGGGGCTTCAATGGTTCGAACAGCGCGGCGAACAACGCGGTGCCGGCGATCATGCCCAGCATGAAGACCAACGCGTCGAAGCGCCCGGTGAAGAACCCGACGGTCGAGGTTCCGGGGCAATAGCCGCCGATCGCGAAGCCGGCGCCGATCAGAACGCCTCCCAGCGCGACCGACCACAGGAACAGCGTCGGTACGTAGACCGCGTTCGCCTTGATCAGGCCGGAGGCCTCGCACAGCCACAGCCCGGCGGACGCAACCAGGATCGCCGTGAACATCACCTTGAAGACGGTCCAGTCGCGAAGCTGGAACTGGGCCACCAGCTTGCGCGGGCTGCCCAGGCCGGCGCCCTCCAGGATGAACCCGAACAGAACGCCCAACAGCAGTCCCGAGGCGAAGCCGTTGTCGTAGAAAGGCAGGCTCATTGCCATTCCCTCCGCATTGCCAGGCTGACCACGAAACCGGCTGCAAAGAAGGTCAGCAGAAACACGAAGCCGGCGACCGCAAGGGTCGCGCCGCCGGACAGGCCAAGCCCGCTGGTGCAGCCGCGCGCCAGCCGGGCGCCGAAGCCGGCCAGGGCCCCGCCCGCGAAGGCATAGACCAGCCGCCCGCCGACGCCGGCTCCGCGACCGCGTTCCACCTGCGGCCTGAAGCGGCGGGATGTCAGGCTGAGGGCAGCGCGCCGATGCCGATGCCGACCACCTCCCAGGTGATCCAAGAGGCCAGCGCTTTGCCGGCCAGGAACGGCGCGAAATAAGCGTTCGCCTGCGCCCAGGGTTCGGCCAGCCAGCCGCTGGCAACCGCGGCGAACCGCGTAAAAAAGCCGCTGGCGCCCAGGCCGTGCCCGGTGACCAGAAAGGCCAACAGCAATGCCGGTCCCAGCGCCACGCCGCCGACGATTGGCGGCCAGAAGGGTTCCGGTTCCTTGTGCATGGTTCTGCAGATCCTGCTTTTGGTCAGGTTACCAACAATCAGGCCGCAGGTACGGCGGCCGCGGCGGCGATCTTTTCCGCAGGCAAAAAAGAACATATTCGAAAAAGTGTAACTTTGACCCAGATCAAGATTGCCGGCATCCGGGCGGTGCGGGTCGGGGCCGTCGATGCATGAAGATGTGTCGGGGCATGTGGCGGATTCCGGGGAATCGCGCCTTTGCGGTCCGGCCCCCCCCCGGCCCTATTCGGGCAATCGCACCTCGTATTCCAGGCTGGAATACCAGGCCACCAGATCCGCGATGTCCTCGTCGCTCAGACTTTCGGCGATGATGGTCATCTGTTCATGCCGGCGCTCGCCCGAGCGGAAGGCTTCGAGCTGTTTCTTCAAATAGAGGTCGCTTTCCCCGCCGATATTCGGCACGTCCGGCCGCTTGGCCACGCCGTCGAGGCCGTGGCACACGACGCATTGCCGCGCCTTCGCGCGACCCGTTTTGACATCGCCCGCCGCCTCGGCGGTGGCCGCAAACATCACAAGCGAAAGCGCCGCCGCAAGGGCGCCCTTTGCAAAGACACTCATCGAAGCACTCCGTTCCAGCGCGCCGGCCCGCGCCGCGGCACGAGCCGGCTGCCGGTTACGTTCTAACCCTCGTACCAGATGCGATACAGCGCCCCGGCATAATCGTCGGAGACGACGATCGATCCGTCGGGCAACTGCACCACATCGACCGGGCGGCCGAGATATTCACCGGTATCATCGTCCAGCCAGCCTTCGGCGAAGACAACGGTTTCCGCCGCGCCGCCTTCCTCGTTGAGCTTGGTGAACATGACCCGGGCGCCAACCGGCGTCGTGCGGTTCCACGAGCCGTGCTGGGCGGAGAAGATGCCGCCCCGGTACTCGGCCGGGAACATGTTGCCGGTGTAGAAGGTCATGCCCAGGTCTGCGGCATGGGCAGCCATGTTAACCTCAGGCATTACCGTGTCAGCGGGTACCTCGCTGTCCTTGTATTCGTTGGTCCGCGTATCGCCGCCGCCGTACCAGGGGAAGCCGAAATTCTGCCCCATGGCCGTGGCCCGGTTCAGCTCGCCCGGCGGGATGTCGTCACCCATGCCGTCGACCTGGTTGTCGGTGAACCACAGCTGGCCGTTGGCGGGATTGAAGTCCATGCCGACCGAGTTGCGGACGCCGGCCGCATAGACCTCGCGCGCCGTGCCGTCGGTGTTGACCCGGATGATGCCGCCGATGCCGGTCTGTTTATAGAGGTCCATCTTTTCCGGCGGGAACACGTTGAAGGGCTGGCCCAGCGAGATGTAGAGCTTGCCGTCCGGACGGATCCGGCAGACCCGCGCCGTGTGATTGTAGCTTTCCTCATCGATGGGAATCAGGTCGCCCCGATCCAGGACCAGGAAGGCCGCCACGTCGGGACCTTCAAAGAAGAACTCCGCCGCCGGGAACACCAGCACCCGGTTCTGTTCGGCGATGTAAAGAAAGCCGTCCCTGGAGAAGCACGGCCCGTTCGGGATCGTAAAATCGATCGACGGTGCGAACCGCATGACCTGGTCTGCGACGCGATCGCGGTCGCGGTCCACCACCGACCATACGGCTGTCTTCCGGGTCCCGACGAACATTACGGTCCCCTGGGGCGCCATCGCCATATGCCGCGCATCGGGCACAACCGCATAGAGCCCAATCTTGAATCCGGGCGGCATCTTGATCCGCTCCAGATTGGCGCGCAGTTGATCGGCGCGCGCACCGGTCTGCTCGACGCTCTCAAGGTCCAGCGCAGTCCCGGTCGTCTTGAAGGATGAGAGTTTTTCCAGGTTATCGGTCTGCGCCAAGGCCGTGCCCGACAGACCGAACGCAAGTGCCGTCGCTAACAAACACAGACGGTTCATGACGTCTTCCTCCCGTTGCCTCTCTGTTACTTGGTTGGTTGTGACATCTTACATCCGGTTCGCGACGCGGTAGCCGGCTATTTCACAGTGTGGAACCAGCTTCGCTCCGCGAAACCGCTGACGCGTGCGAACTTGTGCTACACATCTGCGTGAATTCGTGACGCCGACCTCGGCGGAGGCGGCGCGCCTAATCAGGCAAAGGGAGGGCCGAGGAATGAGCCAACAGAACAAAACGGCCGTCGTCACCGGCGCCGGCAGCGGCATCGGCCGGGCGTCGTCGCTGGCGTTGCTGGCGGTGGGCTACAAGGTCGCGCTTGCCGGGCGACGGAAAGAGGCGCTTGAGGAAACCCAGGCGAAGGCCGGCGAGAATGGGGCACATGCATTGGTGGTGCCCACCGACGTGACCGATCCCGAATCCGTCGACGCCCTGTTCGATGCCGCCAAAGAGGCCTTCGGCCGGGTCGACGTGGTGTTCAACAATGCCGGGGCTAACATGCCCGGCACCCCGATCGAGGATGTCAGCGTCGAAGACTGGCAGCGGGTCGTCGATGCCAATCTCACCGGGCCGTTCCTGTGCACCCGGGCGGCGATCCGGGTGATGAAGGACCAGACGCCGCGCGGCGGGCGCATCATCAACAACGGTTCGATCTCCGCGCACGCGCCGCGGCCCGGGTCGGTCGCCTATACCTCAACGAAACATGCGATCACCGGGCTGACCCGCACCACGTCGCTGGACTGCCGCAAGTATGACATCGCCTGCGGCCAGATCGACATCGGCAACGCCGCCACCGAGATGGCCGCCCGCATGGCCGAAGGCGTGCCCCAGGCGAACGGCGAAATCGCGGTCGAGCCGCTGATGGACGTCAACCACGTGGCCGATGCGATCGTCCACATGGCCTCGCTGCCGCTGGAGAGCAACGTCCAATTCATGACGATCATGGCAACCAAGATGCCGTTCGTCGGGCGGGGGTAAGCCCCTCTCCCTGGAGGGAGAGGGGTTGGGGTGAGGGTGTTACCGGCACCGGAACCCCCTCATCCGGCCCTTCGGGCCACCTTCTCCCCGCAGGGGAGAAGGGCTTTGTTCTACAGCCCGAAGATCGAGGACAGGCCCATGCGCTCGCTGAGCGCGGCCATGGTCGCGTCGTCGGGGACCGGTTCGGCCTCGGCGGTGTCGGCGGCGCGCAGGACCGCGGGCAACAGGCCCAGGTCGCCGACCGAATTGACGAACACGCCCGGGCACGCCAGCACCCACTGCACCGCCTGGTGGATGTCGGACTCGTTCTCCAGCGGCTGATACCAAGTCGATCGGTTCTGGTCGGCGCCCGCCGCCCAGGGGCCGCGCGCAATCGACTTGATGGTCTGGACGGCGACGTCCTTTTCCCGGGCCAGCGCCACGGTGGCCTCGAAATCCGGCCCGTAGGTTTCGTGGTGGGCGCAGAACCAGTTCCAGGGCAAGAGGATGGAATCGAAGTCGAACCTCTCCAGGCTGCGCTTGTGCATGACCGCGACGTTCCAGCCGTGCCCGGTCACCCCGATATGGCGGACCAGTCCCTGTTCGCGCGCCTCGGTACAGGCCTCCAGCGCGCCGCCGGGCGACAGCGCCTGGTCCCATTCTTCCGGGTGGATCAGCGCGTGCAGCTGGATCAGGTCGACGTGATCGGTGTGCAGCAGGTCCAGCGAGCGGTGGATGGAGGCCTTCGCGCCTTCATAGTCGCGGTCGCCGGTCTTGGTGGCCAGGAAGAAATCGTCGCGATGGCTGTCCATCCAGGGCCCGATATTGCGTTCGGATTCGCCGTAGGAGGCCGCCGTGTCGATGTGGTTGATGCCGAATTCCAGCAGCAGGTCCAGGGTCCGGTCCGCATTGGACTTGTCGAAGGTCCAAAGCGCCGCGCCGCCAAACAGAATCGCCGTGCTCATGTGCCCGGTGCGGCCGAATCTGCGTTTCTCGATTGCCATTTGCCTCGCCCCTCTTCGCCAGAAAACTCTGGAGAACCGCCTATACCATGTCCGGCAGAAGCCGTCGCCCACCCAGGATAACGTTGATCAACCGTCTTTCGGCAACAGCGTCTCCACCAGGCGGGCCCAATAGCTGGCCCCAATCACCGAGATCTCATCGTTGAAGTCGTAGTTCGGGTTGTGCACCCCGCAGCCGCCGGGCATGCCGTCGGCGCCGTTGCCCAGGAGAACGTAGCAGCCGGGCTTGTGCTGCAACATGTAGGCGAAATCCTCCGACCCCATCAGCGGCGGCGTGTCGATATTGACATTGTCCTCGCCCACCACCTGTGCGGCGGTCGCCGCGGCCAACGCCGTTTCGCGCGGCGCGTTGACCAGCGGCGGATAGCGGTGATCGTAGGTCACGCCGGCCGTCGCCCCGTGCGCCGCTGCGATCCCTTGTGCGATCCGCGCGATCTCGTGTTCGATGCGGTCGCGGGTTTCGGGCAGAAAGGCCCGGGCCGACCCGCGGATGACCGCTTCCTGGGGAATGACGTTCAAGGCGTCGCCGGCATGCACCTGGGTCACCGAAACGACGGCGGAATCGATCGGGTCATTGCGCCGGCTGACGATGGACTGCAGGCCCAGCACGATCTGGGTCGCCACCACGACCGGGTCGACGCCCTGGTGCGGCATCGCGGCGTGGGCGCCGACGCCGGTCACCGTCACCTCGAATACATCGGACGAAGCCAGCAGCGGGCCAGGCCGCACCTCGATCCGGCCGGCGGCCTTGCCCGGCATGTTGTGCATGCCGTAGACGGCCTCGACCGGGAACTGTTCGAAAAGGCCTTCCTCGATCATCACCCGGGCGCCGCCCTCGCCTTCCTCGGCGGGCTGGAAGATCAGCGCGACCCTGCCGCTGAAGTTCCGGGTCTCGGCCAGGTACCTGGCAGCGCCCAACAGCATCGCGGTATGCCCGTCATGGCCGCAGGCGTGCATCTTGCCGTCATGCACCGACCGGTGCGCGAATTCGTTGGTTTCCTGGATCGGCAGGGCGTCCATGTCCGCGCGCAGCCCGATCATGCGGCCGTTGTCGGTTTCGCCCTGCAGCAGGCCGACCACGCCGGTCCCGGCGAGGCCGCGATGGACCTCGATGCCCCAGGCGGAAAGGCTCTGCGCCACGATGTCGGACGTTCGATACTCCTGGAAGGCGATCTCGGGATGACGGTGAATGTCGCGCCGCCAGTCCTGCATCTGGTCGTGGAACTCGCTGATCCGATTGATGACTGGCATGTCGTTGGTCCCGTTTGCCCGCGCCGATGTCGCCAGGGTAGCGCCAATTCCGGCCCGGTGAAACGGTGCGATGGCCGCCGGGCGCGCCTATAATCGGCATCGAGGCGAGAGGAACGGTGGAAGGCGAGATGACCGGAACAGGCCTGCAACGCAACGTGCTGTTCATCATGTGCGACCAGCTCAGGTTCGACTATCTGAGCTGTTTCGGCCATCCCCACCTTGAGACGCCCAACATCGACGGACTGGCCGCGCGCGGCGTCAGATTCATGCGCGCCTACGTCCAGTCGCCGATCTGCGTCCCGTCGCGCATGAGTTTCTATACCGGCCGCTACGTCCATGCGCACGGCTGCACCTGGAACCAGATTCCGCTGCGGGTCGGCGAACCGACACTGGGGGATCACCTGAGGTCGCTGGGCGTGCGCACCGCGCTGGCCGGCAAGACACACATGAGCGCCGACCTGGCGGGCATGGCCCGGCTGGGCATCGACCCGGCATCGCACATGGGCATCCTGATCGCCCAATGCGGCTTCGAACCCTTCGAGCGCCACGACGGCCTGCACCCGGACAGGCAAGTCAAGCGCCCCGCCTATGAGTCTTATCTGCGCGCCCACGGTTTCGATGCGCCGAACCCCTGGCACGAGTGGGCCAACGCCGCGGCGGGCGAGGACGGGGCGGTCCTGTCCGGCTGGCTGATGGAAAACGCGGACAAGCCGGCGCGAATCCCGGCCGAACATTCCGAGACGGCCTATATGACCGGCCGCGCCATGGATTTCATGGAAGAGGCCGGCGACCAGGACTGGTGCCTGCACCTCTCCTACATCAAGCCGCACTGGCCCTATATCGCGCCCGCGCCCTACCACGCTCTGTACGGTGCCAATCAGATGCTGCCGGCGGTGCGGTCCCAGGCCGAACGGGAGTCCGCACCCCCGGTCTTCGCGGCCTTCATGCAGGAGGTGGTCAGCCGGACGATGTCGGACGACGCGGTCCGGGCGCGGGCGGTGCCCGCCTATATGGGGCTGGTCAAGGAGATCGACGACCAGCTCGGCAGGTTGTTCGGCTTCATGGAAGAACGCGGACTTTTGGAGAACACGATGATCGCGTTCACGTCAGACCACGGCGACTATCTGGGCGACCATTGGCTGGGCGAGAAGGAGCTGTTCCACGAACCGTCGGTCCGCTTCCCGCTGATCGTCGCAGACCCGCGGGGCGATGCGGACGCCACCCGCGGTACGGTGTCTGACGCACTGGTGGAAGCGGTCGACCTGGCGCCGACCTTCATCGAGTATTTCGGCGGCACGCCGCCCGGCGAAATCCTTGAAGGACGCGCGCATGGTCATGGCGTTCGACGGCCGCTGGAAATACGTCATGGTCGAAGGTTTTCCGCCGATGTTGTTCGATCTGGAGTCCGACCCGGAGGAACTGACGGACCTTCGCACGACGACCGAACACGAGCCCGAGCGGGACCGCCTGCGCGAGGCGATCTTCGCCTGGCTGCGGCGCCATCACAGCCGCATCACCATCAGCGACCGCGAGATCGAACGGCGCTACGGACAGGAACTGCCCGACGGCATCGTCATCGGCTATTGGGACCAGGATCAGGTCGACCGGGATCTGAAGCGCGACCGGCGCTGAGGTTAGATCAGGCGGACCGGGCCACCGCCATTAACGCGTCGGCGAACGGCCCGATCTGCGCCTCGGTCAGGCCGGCGACATTCATGCGGCCGGCGCCCACCATATAGACCGCGTGGTCTTCCCGAAGCTGTCGAACCTGATCCACCGTGATCCCCACCAGCGAGAACATGCCCCGGTGGTGGGCGATGAAATCGAACGCGTCGGAGTTGCTGCGCGCCCGCAGCGCATCTGCCGCCGCCCGCCGCAGGTCCAGCATCCGGGTCCGCATCCCGGCCAGCTCGTCCTCCCAGGACCGCCGCAGCGCCTGGTCTTCCAGGATGATGCGGGCAACCGCGCCGCCGTGATCCGGCGGCATCGAATAGCTGGCTCGGGTGACGGTCAACAGGTTGCTGAGCGCGGTGTCGGCCTGTTCCGGGCTTTCGCCCAGGATAAAGGCACAGCCCACCCGCTCGCGATACAGGCCGAAATTCTTGGAACAGGACGAGGCGACGGCCATTTCCGGCACCTTGCCCGCCAGCAGGCGCACGCCCGCCGCGTCCTCTTCCAGCCCGTCACCGAAACCCTGATAGGCGAAATCGACGAACGGGAAAAAACCCCGTTCCACCGCCAGGTCGGCGATCGCCTGCCAGTCCGCCGCGCCGAGTTCCGCCCCGGTCGGGTTGTGGCAGGCGCCGTGCAACAGCACGATGTCGTCGGGCCCCAGCGTGGCCAAGGTCTCCAGCATGGCGTCGCGCCGCACGCCCTTGGTCGCGGGGTCGAAATAGGGATAGGTCCGGATCTCCAGGCCCGAAGCCGCCATCAGCGGCTGGTGGTTGGGCCAGGTCGGGTCGCTGAGCCAGACCCGCGCGCCCGGCTTCGCCCGGTGCAGCAGATCGGCCAGCACGCGCAAGGCCCCGCAGCCGCCGGGCGACTGCACAGCGCGAATGCGCTCCGCCGGTCCGCCCGTGCCGAACACCAGCCCGGTCATCGCCGCGTTGTAGCCCTCGTCGCCGACCAGGCCCACATAGGCCTTGCTGTCCTGGCTGTCGTAAAGGCGTTGTTCCGCCTCGCGCACCGCCGCCATGACCGGTGTCTTGCCCTGGGCGTCGCGATAGACGCCCACACCCAGGTCGATCTTGTTGGGCCGCGGGTCCTGACGAAAGGTGACGGAAAGCGCCAGAATCGCGTCGGGCGGCGCCGGCGTCAGGGTCTCGTACATGCGTCTATCCTCGGGCTTGGCGCGCCTGCGCGCGCTGGATCGTGCCGCTGCCTTACTGCACCGGTTCCCGCCTGTCCACCCCGACGCCGCTGCCCGTACCGACCGGGTCAGTTCGTGGCGCTGACGATGTCGATCCGCCGCGCGTTGGGCGCGCCGCCCGCAAATCCCTGGATCGCCTGGGCGAAAGCCTTGAAGTAGTCGCGGCTCTGCAGGGTCTTCACCGTTTCCTCCGCACCCCAGCGGCCCACATGGATGCGGGTCGGACCATCGCCGACGCGCGTCACCATGTAGCTGAAGTCGCCGCTGACTTCCGGGTCGTCCCTTACCGCCGCAACGAACGCGTCCACCGCCTGCTGCCACGCCGCCTCGTCGCCTGCGTAGTCGTATTCGATCACGATTCCGGCCATCGCCGCCTCCCTTTCGGACGCCCGCCGTCCTATCCTGATGACGATCCTAGGAAACGGTCGCAGACTGCACCATTCACATTACCGGCAGCGGGAGGCAAGGCGATGACGGAAAGCTCCAGAAGGACGGTCTTGATCACCGGCGCGGCGGGCAATCTGGGACGCGCCGTCGCGGCCGCCTTCGCCGCCCAGGCCGCGCGGCTCGCGCTGTTGGGCGTGACCGAAGCGGCGCTTGAGGACGCCTATCCGGGCGAGACCGAGGGCCGTTTGAAGCTGGCGGTGGACCTGCTGGACCCCGACGCGGTCGGAAACGGCGGTCGGCCGCGTTGCCGGCGATCTCGGCGGCCCGCAGGTGCTGTGCGCCCTGGTCGGCGGCTTTCACATGGGCGAGCCGGTGCACGCGACGCCGGCGGAAAAGTGGGACCTGATGCTGGACCTGAACGCCGGCACGCTGCTCAACACCGTGCGCGCCGTGGTGCCGCGGATGCTGGACGGCGGCGGCAAGATCGTCACCGTCGGCGCCGGCGCGGCACGCCAGGGCATGGCCCAGATGGGCGCCTATGTTGCGGCAAAAAGCGCTGTGATCCGCCTGACCGAAAACATGGCGGCGGAACTGCGCGAGAAAGGCATCAACGTGAACTGCATCCTGCCCAGCATCATCGACACCCCGCAGAACCGCGCCACCATGCCCGATGCAAATCCCAGGCGCTGGGTGCCGCCCGAGAAACTTGCCGCGGTGATCGCATTCCTGGCGTCGGAGGAAGCGAGCGCGATGAACGGTGCGGCGGTGCCGGTGGTGGGGTTGTCCTAAGGGCCGGTAACCCCCTCACCCCAACCTCTCTCCCCTTGGGAAGAGGGACTCTTGGTCTCTTCTCCCCGAGGGGAGAAGGTGGCCCGAAGGGCCGGATGAGGGGGTTACGATGCCAAACCGTTCTCCGCAAACACCCCGCGCAAATAGTCGAAGGACTTCTTCGGGATCCGGTCCAGGGATCCCGGTTGCACCCGGATCACGCCGAAGCGCTTGTCGTAGCCTTCGGCCCATTCGAAATTGTCCAGGAACGACCAGACGAAATAGCCCTTCACCGCGCAGCCTTCTTCGATCGCGGTGAGCATGGCGCCGAGATAACCTTCAAAAAACGCCACGCGGTCGTCGTCTTCGACCCGACCGTCAGCGTTGGCCCGGTCCGGAAATGCGCCGCCGTTCTCGGTCACGTAGACCGGCGGGTTTCCGTACCGCGCGCGAATGTCGTGCAACTGCTCCAGAAACGCGCCCGGGTCGATCTCCCAGCCCATGTCCGTCAGCGGCAGGCCCGGCGGCGTTGCCGTCACGGTTGCGCCGAACGGATTGTCCTCGTCGGGGGCCGCATACATCCGGCAGTAATGGTTGAGGCCGAAGAAATCGACCTTCGCCGAAATCCGCTCCAGATCGCCGTCCCGGACAAAGGGTGCGACTTCGCCCGCCAGCGGTTCGGGATAACGTCCCAGCATCACCGGATCGCTCAGCGCCTGGTTCCACAGGCGGTCCAGCGTTTCCGCGGCGGCCTGATGGCCGGGATCGTCGGCCGCCCGCACGACCGGCCCCATGGAGACGATCGGCCCGACCCTAAGCGAGGCATCGACCGTCCGCACCGCCTCGACCGCGGCCCCGTGCGCCAGGTTCAGGTGATGGATCGCGGCAAGCGTCTCGTCGCGGCTGCGCCGGCCGGGTGCGTGCGCGCCGAAGACGTACCCCACCAGGACCACGACGTTCGGCTCGTTGATCGGCACGATGTGGCGCACCCGGTCGCCCAGATGACCGGCGACGATCCGGGCGTAGTCGCCGAACCAAGCCGCCGATTCTCGGTTGCGCCAGCCGCCGCGATCCTCCAGCGCCTGGGGCAGGTCCCAGTGATGCAGGCACATCCAGGGCTCGATGCCGGCTTCCAGAAGGGCATCCACCAGACGGTCGTAGAAGGCGAGCCCCGCCGGGTTGGGGGAACCGGTGCCGTCGGGCTGCACCCGGGGCCAGGCGACCGAGAAGCGGTAGGCCCGGGCGCCCATGCGTTTCATCAACGCGATGTCCTCGGGATAGCGGTGGTAGTGATCGCAGGCGATGTTTCCGTTCTCGCCGTTCGCCACGTTGCCGGGCACGGCGCAGAAGGTGTCCCAGACCGATGCGCCCCGGCCGTCTTCGGTAGCGGCGCCTTCGATCTGGTAGGCGGACGTGGACGCGCCCCACAGAAACCCCTCGGGGAACCTATTTATGCCTTGCCTCGTTCGGTCGCGGAAATCCCCGGTCGCTAACCGCCCTTGACCGAGCCCGCCAGCAGGCCGCGCACGAAATAGCGCTGCAGCGAGAAGAAGACGATCAGCGGCACCACGATGGAGATGAAGGCGCTGCTGGTCAGGATCTCCCAGTTACCCCCGCGCGAGCCCAACAGCTCCCTCAGCTTCGAGGTCATCACGATCTGGTTGTCCTGCTTACTCAGGAAGACCAGGGCCACCAGCAGATCGTTCCAGACCCACAGGAACTGGAAGATGGCAAAGGACGCCAGCGCCGGCACGGACAATGGCAGGATCAGCCGCGCAAAGATGTGGTAGTGCGACGCCCCGTCGATCTTCGCCGACTCGATCAGGTCCTTGGGCAAGGTCCCGATATAGTTCCGCAACAGATAGATCGCCAAGGGCAGGCCGAACCCGGTATGGGCGAGCCAGATGCCCGGGTAGGACTTGGCCGGCACATCGAAGGCGTTGCCGATCCCGTTATACATTCGCAGCAGCGGGATCAGGGACATCTGCAGCGGCACCACCAAGAGCCCGACGACCACCACGAACAACAGCTGCCGACCCGGGAAGTCCATCCAGGCGAAGGCATAAGCGGCGAAGGCGGCGATCAGGATCGGGATGATCGTCGCGGGAACGGCAACGGTCAGGGTGTTGATGAAGGACTGCCCGATTCCTTCCGACGACAGCACCTCGATATAGTTGGCCAACGTGAACAGTGGCGGAATGGTGGCGACGTAGAAGATGCGCTTGCCGCGTTTGTGTTCGAAGGCGACCGACGAGAGCCACTGGTAGCTGCCGTCTTCCTGCAGCGTGAATTCGCTGCCATCGTCGAATGTGACAGTCTGGCCCGGCGCATAAGCATCGAAGTTCTTGATCTTGTCGCCGAACGTCTGGATCGACTTCTTGCTGCCCGCCTCGAAGAAATTGCCCTCGATCACGGACTTGCCGTCGCGTTCGATCTGGTCCTTGGCGGCGCCCGTTCGGCCACGCTCGGTGCGTTCCGTCGTCTGCAGGGCCGTCCACCAGCCCGACACGATAAGTTGATCCTTGTCGCGCAGCGAACTGATGAGGAGACCGAGCGTCGGGATCGTCCAGATCGCAACCAGGAAGACCAACAACGATTGGGCAAGAAGCCGGCCGTACGTGAGTTTGAGGAAGGGAATGCGCCGGTTCATCGCATGCCCTCCTCTTTCTGGAACCTTCGGATGTTCCAGATCATGATCGGAATGACGGCGATCATAATGATCAGCGCGATCGTGGAGCCGCGCCCGAAATCGCCGCCGCCGCGGAACATCCAGTCGAACATCAGATTGGCCAGAACCTCGGTATTCCACTGGCCGTTGGTCATCGCCAGCACGATGTCGAAGACCTTCAGCACGATGATCGTGATGGTGGTCCAGACGACCATCACCGTGCTCATCATCTGCGGGATCATGATCTTGAAGAAGATGACGACCTCGTTGGCGCCGTCGATCCGGGCCGCCTCGATGGTCTCTTCGGGAATGCCGCGCAGGGCCGCGGAGAAGATCACCATGGCGAACGGCGTCTGAATCCAGATCAGGATCACCATCAGCAACAGGCTGTTCCAGAACGGAATCGTGATCCAGGCCTGGGGTTCGCCCCCCAGCCACACGACGAAGGCGTTCAGGACGCCAATCTGCGTCGCATCGGGCCCGCGGAAGTCGTAGACGAACTTCCAGATCACGCTGGCGCCGACGAAGGAGATCGCCATCGGCATGAAGATCATCGATTTGGCGATCGTGCCCCAGGCGACCCGGTCGGCCAGGACCGCGATCAACAGACCGAGGGCCGTACTCATCGTGGGAACAATGATCAGCCACTGAATATTGTTGAGGATCGACCTCAGGAACTCGGGATCACGAAACGCCCAGACATAGTTGCTGAAGGCGACGAAGACCTCGCCTGTGCGGTCGAAAAAGCTGAGCCGCAGCGTCTCGTAAACCGGATAGACGAGATAAATGCCCAACAGCAGCAGGGCGGGGCCGACGAACAGCCAGGGCCTGATCCGGTCCCGCTGGTGTTCCCGGCTGACAAACCGGCCTTCGCGCGTGGTGTCCCCAAGCCCGGCATCCAACATCCAGTTGGTGCCGGCGAAGTAGAGCACGCTGACACCGACGCCAAGCACGATCGCAAGAAGTGCGGTGAAGACCTGTCCCGTCACGGTTATGTCCCCCGTTTCATGCAAGACCCACGCGAGGAGCGGGCCGTCCGCCCGGCCCGCTCCCCCGGATGACCTCGGACAATCACGGCACCCCTACTTCAAGGAGTCCCAGCTCCGCTGCATTGCGTCGGCAACCTCCTGGGCCGACTTGCCGCTGGTGAAATCCACCATGCCCGTCCAGAACGCCCCGGCCCCGATCGCGCCGGGCATCAGGTCGGACCCGTCGAACCGGAAAGTGGTCGCGTTCTGCAGGATCTCGCCCTGTTTGCGTAGCGTCTCGTTGGCGTAGGCGTCGTTGTTCACGCCCTTATGAGGGGTGAGGAATCCGCTCTGCGCCATCCACAGCTCGTTCGCCAGCCGGGTCTTGAAGAACTCCAGCAGCTGCCGCGTCCCCTCGCTGTCAGCGGTGATCGCCCACAGGGTTCCCGCACCCAGCACCGGCCGGCCCAGGTCCTTGCCGGCGAAGGCGGGGAAGTAGAAGAAATCGACATCGAGGCCTAGCTCGGTACCTTCGGGGAAGAAGGTGGGAATGAAGCTGGCCTGCCGGTGCATGTAGCACTTCGGCGGCACGTCGAACATGCCGCGCGGACTGTCCCGGAAGTCGGTGGCGCCGACCGCGGCGGACCCGCCGTTCACCCAGTCGTCGTTCTTGGCGAACATGCCGAAGGTGTCGATCGCCTCGACGATGCGCGGATCGTTGAAGGCGATGTCGTTGGTCACCCAGCCGTCATAAACTTCCGGCGGCTGCGTGCGCAGCAGGATGTCCTCGACCCAGTCGGTCGCCGGCCAGCCCGTCGCATCGCCCGAACCCAGCCCGATGCACCAAGGCGTGCCGCCATCGGCCACGATCTGCTTCGACAGATCGATCAGCTCTTCCATGGTCTCCGGCACTTCGTAGCCGGCGTCCTCGAAATTCTCCGGCACGTACCAGACAAGACTCTTCAGATCGACCTTGTAGAAAAAGCCGAACAGTTGCGGATTGCCGCTCTTGTCCTTGTAGGTGCCGAGATCGACCCAGGACTGGCCTGCAGCGTAGTTGTCCAGGACCCACTGGCGGGTATCGTCGTCAAGCGGCGCCAGACCGCCCTTCGACGCCTGGTCCGCGGCCAGGCCCGGCTGCGGGAAGACCGCCAGGTTCGGCGGGCTGCCGGCCTGGATGTCGATCGCAATCTGCTGTTCGAAACTGTCCGAACCGGCATACTGGACGTTGGCGCCGGTCGCGGCCACGAAGTAGTCGAGAACGCTGTTCACCAGGTTCCGGTCCGGGCCCAGCCACGGCCCCAGGACGGCGACGGTCTCGCCGCTGAGATCCATCGATTTAAACTTGTCCAGATCCTCCCAGTGGAACCGCGAATCCTCGCCGATCGGGAAAACCAGGTCCTTGCCGTCCTGCGCCACCGCCGCCGTGGCCAGCAAGGTCGACGCCAGGATCGAAACGAACGACCGTATGAATCGGTGTTGCATGCTCTTTGCCTCCCGCATGTCTGTCGCAGCCCGGCGCGCCTTTGCCCCGGCACGTCCGGGATTGCCCGAACGTGTTCTTATGCCGTTGATCCTATTTCATGATGCCGGGATTTGCATCAGCTTTCCGAACACACCGACAATGCAAGCAAACGCGGCGGTTGTGCCCGCCTTTTCGCTCAGCCCCCGGCCAGCTTGGGCAGCAGATGCACCTCGCTGTCGGGCCCGACGGGCTGCAGCCAGGCGTCCTGATAGATCTGTCCGTCGATCGCGACGGCCATTCCCGTTTCGATGTGCGGCTTCAGCGCGGGGTAGCGTTCCCCCACCCCGCGCATCAGCTGCCGCACGTTGGCGACGTCCAGTTCCAGCTCGGCGTCGCCGCCGGTGAGCCGCTTCAACGAGCCGGTGAAGACGACCCGTGCCATCGCGTCACTCGGCGGCCTCGTTCAACGCCGCTTCGTTCAGGCGTGCCAGCACGTGCGGCGGCGACATCGGCAGCCGGGTGAACCGGATGCCCGTCGCCGCGGCCACCGCGTTGGCGATCGCCCCCATCGGCGGCACGATCGGCGTCTCGCCGACGCCGCGCACGCCGTAGGGATGGTTCGGGTTGGGCACCTCGACGATCACCGTGTCGATCATCGGCACGTCGGACGCAACCGGGATCCGGTAATCCAGGAAGCCGGGGTTCTGCAGCCGCCCGTCGTCGCCGTAAATATACTCCTCGTTGAAGGCCCAGCCGATGCCCTGCACCGCGCCGCCCTGATACTGGCCTTCCACATAGGCCGGGTGGATCGCCTTGCCGGCGTCCTGGATGACGGTATAGCGGGTGACCGTCATCCTGCCGGTCTCCCGGTCACATTCCACATCCACAATGTGGGTGCCGAAGCCGGGACCAGCGCCCTGGGCGTTGATATTGCCCTGGCCGACGATCGGCCCGCCGGTCTTGCCCGCCACCGCGGCGATCTCGGCCAGCGACATCGGCTCGTACTCGCCGGCATTGGCGCCGGCCGGCTTGGCGTGACCGTCCTCCCAGACGACCGCGTCCTCCGGGATCTCCCAAAGCTTGGCGGCGCGGGCGCACATCTCCTTGATCGCGGCCTGGGCAGCCGTCACCACAGCGATTCCGCTGGAGAAGGTCACCCGGCTGCCGCCGGTCAGGAAGGTGTATCCCAGCGAGCTGGTGTCGCCGATGATCGGCCGCACCGCGTCATACTCGATGCCCAGCTCCTCCGCCGCCATCAGCGCCAGGGAGGCCCGCGACCCGCCGATGTCCGGCGTGCCCGCGATCAGGTTGGCGGTGCCGTCCTCGTTGATGTTGATGGTCGCGCAGGTCTCGCCGCCGATGTTGAACCAGAAGCCCGAGGCGACGCCGCGGCCCTGGTTCGGACCCAGTGGCGCGTTGTAATGCGGGTGCTCCTTGGCCGCCTCCAACGTGGCGATCAGGCCGATCGGGCCGAACCGCGGCCCGTAGGCGGCGTGGGTGCCTTCGCGCGCTGCATTCTGCAGCCGGAAGTCGATCGGATCGATCCCCAGCTCGCCAGCCAGCTCGTCGATGACGCTTTCCACCGCGAACTCCGAGATCGGCGCGCCGGGCGCGCGATAGGCCGCAACCTTGGGCCGGTTCAGGACCACGTCGAAGCCCACGGCCTTGACGTTTTCAAGGTCGTAGGGTGCAAAGGCACACATGGCGCCGGGACCGACGGGCGAGCCCGGGAAGGCGCCGGCCTCGTATTTCAGCAGCGTTTCGGCCGCGGTGATCTTGCCGTCGCGGGTGGCGCCGATCTTGATCCAGACATTTGAGCCCGATGTGGGGCCGCTCGCCCGGAACACCTCGTTGCGGGTCATCACCATCTTGACGGGGTGGCCGGCCTTGCGCGACAGCGCCAGGGCCAGGGGCTCCAGGTAGACGACCGTCTTGCCGCCGAACCCGCCGCCGATCTCCGACGCCGTTACCCGCAGCTTGGAGACATCCATCCCCACCATGTTGGCGCAGAAGGACCGCACCACAAAGTGACCCTGGGTGCAGCACCACAGGTCGGCCGAGCCGTCCTCGGCATAACTGGCGAGGCAGGCGTGCGGCTCGATATAGCCCTGGTGCACCGCGTTGGTGTCGAACGTCCTTTCGATCACCACATCGGCGGCTTGAAAACCTGCCTCCACGTCGCCCAATCCGAACTCCACGCGGGCCGCGACGTTCGAGGGCTTGTCGGGCTTGGGATCGACGCCGGCGGTGAAGATGTCATCGTGCAGCACCGGCGCGTCCGGCGCCATCGCCGCCACGACGTCGGTGACGTGGGGCAGCGGCTCGTAGTCGACCTCGATAAGCTTGCAGGCCTCGCGCGCGATCGAATCGCTGATCGCCGCGACCGCCGCAACGGCGTGGCCGTCGTACAGCGCCTTATGCTTGGCCAGGATGTTGTGCATCATGTCCCGGTAGTTGACCATCATCTCGCCCGCCGGGACCGGGTCGGGGGACATTTCCGGGAAGTCTTCGCCGGTGATCACCGCCTTCACGCCCGGCAGCGCCTCGGCCTTGGAAGTATCGATCGACTTGATCCGTGCATGGGCGTGCGGGCTGCGCAGCACCCGCCCGACCAGCATGCCGGGCGCGGTCAGGTCGGCGCCGAACTTTGCCCGGCCCGTCACCTTGTCCATCCCGTCCGGGCGGATGGCCCGGGTGCCGACCCACTTCAGGACCTTGCTCTCACTCTTGTCCGACATGATCACGCTCCCCTCATTTCAACGGCGGCATCCATCACGGCCCGCACGATCTTGTCATAGCCGGTGCAGCGGCACAGGTTGCCGGCCAGCCAGTACCGAACCTCCGTTTCCGTCGGGTCGGGGTTCTTTTCCAAGAGAGCCTTGGCGGCCACCAGGACGCCCGGCGTGCAGATCCCGCACTGCAGCGCGGCATGTTCAAGGAACTTCTGCTGCAGCGGGTGCAGGGTTTCGCCATGCGCCATGCCCTCGATGGTCTCGACCTCCCGGCCCTGGGCCTCGGCGGCCAGAACCAGACAGGAACAGACCAGCCGGTTGTCCAGCATCACGCTGCAGGCGCCGCAGTCGCCGGTCGCACAGCCTTCCTTGCTGCCGGTCAGATCCAGTTCGTTTCTGAGAACGTCCAGCAGCGTCTCGTCGGGCTCGCACAGGAACTCGACCTCGTCGCCGTTGATGTTTGTCGTGACATGAAGCTTTGCCATCAGGCCTTCCTCGCGCGTTCGAATGCCAACACCGCCGCGCGACGCGCCAAGACGCCTGCCACCTGGGTCCGGAATTCCTTTGTCCCTCGTTTGTCGTCGATCGGCCTGCAGGCCGCGCTCGCCGCCGCCTCCAGCCGGGCCAGGGCGTCTTCGTCGCCCGTGCTGCCGACCAGCGCGTCCGCCGCATCGGCCACCAGCAGCGTCCGTTCGGCGACCGCGCCCAGCGCCACCCGCGCCGACTGGTAGACGCCGCTGTCGTCCAGCGAGACGCTGATGCCCGCGCCGACGACGGCGATGTCCATCTCGGTGCGCGGAATGAAACGCAGATAGGCGTCGCCCGAATGGGCCGGCCGGGCCGGCAGGAACAGCGAGGTGACGATCTCGCCCTTCGCCAGCGCGTTCTGGCCGGGTCCCGTGGCGACCTCCTCGACGGGCAAATCGCGGCGCCCGTTCGGCCCGGCGATCGTCGCCACCGCCCCGACGGCGATCAAGGCCGGCACGCTGTCGGCAGCCGGCGAGGCGTTGCACAGGTTGCCGACCATCGTGGCCCGCCCCTGGATCTGGGTCGAGCCGATCAGCTCGGCCGCCTCGACCACGCCGGAATAGCGCTTCTGCAGATCCTCATGTTCACCCAGCTCCGCGGCCGAGACCGCGGCGCCGATCCGGTACCCGCCGTCCTCGGCCGTGATGCCGCGCGCCTCGTCGATATGCTTGATATCGACGACCAGCTCGGGTTCGATCATATCGTTGCGAAGCTGTACCAGGAGGTCGGTCCCGCCGGCCAGCACGCGCGCCTGGCCGTCCGCCCCCGCCAGCAGTGCCACCGCCTCGTCCATCGTCTGTGGCGATTCGTATCGCATTTTTGCTCCTGTCCTCATCTGCCACGCCATTTATGTCGGCCGTTCGAATGCACGGCTGATCGTGCCGTTTTCGGTGGCGGGCTTGTTCCGCCCGCTAAATTACACAAAAGCACCCCGTGAACGGAAGCGCCGCCTGCACATTCTGACGCCGCCGCACTTCCGGTCTAGCTCATCCAGTTGCCGCCGTCCACGTTCTAGGGTCTGGGCCAGGATGTAGTCGGCGTCGGACGAGGCAAGAAAAACCGCCGCGCCGACCATATCCTCCGGCGTGCCCATGCGGCCATAAGGAACGGCCTCGCCGACCAGCCGCTTCTTCTCGCCGACGTCCAGGCCTTCGAACCGGGCAAACAGCCCGTCCACCACGTCCCACATCGGCGTGTCGACCACGCCCGGGGCGATGGCGTTGACGTTGATCCGGTCCTTGGCCAGGGCCAGGCCGGCGGACTGGGTGATGCTGATGACGGCGGCCTTGCTGGCGCAGTACTGAACCACCAGCGCCTCGCCACGGCGTCCGGCCTGGGAGGCGAGGTTGACGATCTTTCCGCCCTCGCCCTGGGCCACCATCTGGCGGGCCACCGCCTGCAACACGAAGAACATGCCCTTCACGTTGATGTCGAAGATCCGGTCCCAGCTTTCGCGGGTTACATCCAGCAACGGTTGCATTTCGAAGATCGCCGCATTGTTGACCAGTACGTCGATGCAGCCGAAACGGTCAAGCGTCGCGCCGACCAGGTTCGCGATCTCCGGCTCCTCGGTAACGTCCAGCCCGACCGACAGGGCCGCGCCGCCTGCGTCCGAAATCTCGGCGGCCAGGTCGTCCGCCTTGTCGCGCTGGATGTCGGCGACGACGCACCGCGCGCCTTCCTCGGCATAGCGCAGCGCGATGGCGCGTCCGATGCCGCTCGCCCCGCCGGTGATGATCGCCACCTTGTTTTCCAGTTTCACGACGCCCCCTCGATCTCGGGCCCGCCGACCCGCTGGACCAACGCCCCCCTGTTCATCAACAGCCAGGGCAGCATGAGTGAAAAACACCCCAGAACAAAGACCTTGTTCACGAACCAGTTCATCGTCCAGATCGTCCAGTCGGGATCCGGCAGGAACAGCGCGAACTTGGTGACGACGATGACGATCTCAATGGCGGCTATCAGAACGCCGACGGCGAACAGATAGGGCGGCCGCCGCACCAGGGCCCAGGCCAGAAACAGGTGCGCGACCCACCAGAAATCCCACATCACATGGGTCGCCGGCGACACCCCTTCGGCCAGCGCAAAACCTAACGGCAGCAAGAACTTGACGGTCAGCGTCCAACAGGCCAACAGGCCAACAGCACCAGAAAATGGGCGAAGAACCGGGCCGCCGGCAACTCCGTGGCGGGGTCAGCCAAGCCGGTTCGCCGCATCGCGGGTCAGCTCGGGGATGGGAAGGCGGTAGGGACAGGCGCCGAGACAGGTCTGGTTGCTGCAGGTCAGGCACTGCTGGGCGCCACCGTTCAAGGCGGTGTAGTCGGCCCTGGCCATCACGGTATCGCCATAGTCGACGGCATACATGCGGATCCGCAGCACATCGGCAATGGCGACACCGTGCGGGCAGGAACCGGCGCAGAAATCACAGCCGTGCCGGCAATAGCGCGCGCCTTGAAGGTAGGCATAGCGCGCCAGCAGATTGAGGTCGCCGCCGCGGATCTCCGGCCTGCCCGAGGCGGCGACATATTCGTCGATCAGTTCCGGGGATGTCATGGAGATCACGAGCGCATCAACGCGCGGGCTGGCCAGCACCCAGCGAAAGGCCGCCTGGGCGAACGTGCTGCCGTCCCGCTCGAACGCGCGCATGTCGTTCAGCCTGGCGCCCATCAAAGTCTTCATCGCGATGACGCCGACATTCTTCGCCTTCGCCTTCTCAGGCACCCGCGGCAGGTCGGGCTGCATGTCCACATAGTGAAAGACATGGCGCATTTTGTCGTAGAAATCCGGATCCTGGGCGAAGCTGTACGCGACCAGAACGACATCGACCAGATCATTGTCGATCGCGTAGTCCAGGCAGGGGACCAGCCGGCTGCCATGCCCGGACATACCGCCGAACCGGATCTTCCCCTGGACCTTGGCGCGTTCGGTGAACTCCCACCATTCCTGGTTCTGCATGCGCGCCACGTCGTTGACCGCATGGTTGAAGTAGATGTCCAGATAGTCCGTGCGCAGCCGGCGCAGGCTGCCTTCCAACGCCTCCATCATGTCGGCCTGCCGGTGGCCCGTGCGGGCCTTGGTCTTGGAGGCGATCACCACCGTGTCGCGCATGCCCTGCAGGGCCTCGCCGATCGCTTCCTCGGCCCGGCCGAACCGGTAGCTTTCGGCGGTGTCGAAGAACGTGACGCCGCGGTCCAGCGCGTGGCGCACCAGATCGGCATCGGTAGAACTGGCCGAGCCGAAACCGATGTCGGAAACCCGAAGCCCGGTGCGCCCCAGGGTGACGTGGCCGCGGATGCGCGGGTCCACGGCCGGCGTGCCGCCCTGGCGTGCCGCCGCGCCCAGCCCCGTCAGGCCAACGCCCGCCGCCCCGCCCAGGCCCAGGAACTTGCGCCGGCTCAGCATTGTCAGAATGGTCTCCTGCCCGTCGATGATCCGCCACCGCACCGGTCTACATGCTAGGGCGCGAGGCACCGGCGATCAAACGGGCGAATGGCCGCGGCGCCTTCACAAGGACGAGAGCCGGAAACGGCCAATGACGGCGCAGTTTCCTGCGCGCGCGGCGTGCGATAGTCCGTCCGCAGGAGAACGGACGGCATGGATTCCGAGATTTCTTTCATCCATCTCGACCCGGTGGGCGGGATTGCGGGCGACATGTTCCTGGCCGCCATCGTCGACCTGGAACCCGGCCTCAGCGCCGGCGCCCTGGCGTCGATGCGCGAAGCCGGCCTGCCTGACGCCTGTGCGCCATGCTTCAGGCAAACGCAGGGTCACGGGTTCCGCGGACACGGCTTTTCGCTGGCCGCCGGCGCCGACAGCCTGCCCGCGCGCGATCCGCGCTACGGCGCCATCCGCACGGACCTGGAGGCAAGCCGGCTGGCGGCCCCGGTCAAAGCCCGCGCCCAGGACATCTTCGCCCTGTTGGCCGAGGCCGAAGCCCGGGTGCATGGCATCGCCATCGACCAGGTGCATTTTCACGAGCTGGCCGCGTGGGACACCCTGGCCGACGTGGTCGGCGCGGCCTTCGTGATCGACGCCCTTGGCCTGCGCGGCTGGTCCCTTGGGCCCCTGCCCATCGGCAGCGGGCGCATCGAAACCGAACACGGCACGCTCCCGGTGCCCGCCCCTGCGACCGCGCTGTTGCTGGAGGGGTTCGAGGTTTTCGACGACGGTGTCGCAGGCGAGCGGGTGACCCCGACGGGGGCTGAGATCCTGAAACATCTGGCGCCAGCGCCTCACAAGCCGTCCTGGCCGCACAAGCTGGCCGGCCAAGGGCTGGGTTTCGGCACGAAAACCCTGGTCGGCATGCCCAATTGCCTGCGCGCCCTGGCGATGGCCGCCGGCACCGAGGCAAAGACGGCCGGCCGCGGCCGCGATCAGGTCGGCGTAATCGCGTTCGAAGTGGACGATCAGACCGCCGAAGACCTGGCGATCGGTCTGGAGAAGATCCGCGCGCTGGACGGCGTCCTGGACGTGACCCAGGCGCCGGTCTACGCCAAGAAGAACCGGCTCGCGACCCATATCCGGGTGCTGTGCCGGCCCGAAAGGATCGACCAGGTGATCGATGACTGCCTGACCGAAACTTCGACCATCGGCCTGCGCTGGCAGGTCCAGGACCGGGTCGTGCTGGACCGGGCGCTGCATCCCGGCGCACCCGGCGTCAAGGTGGCGGCCCGCCCCGGCGGCCGCACAGCCAAGGCGGAGGCGGCGGGACTTGAAAGCGTCTCCGGCGGCCACGCGGGCCGTCGCCGCGCGGCCCGGCTGGCCGAGGACGATGTCCTCAGGGACGGCGCCGATCCGGACGGCGACGGATAGAGCGATGGCAGCGGACATCGAAACCCGTCTGGGAGGCGTCCTGGACGAAATCGGCAGCGCGACGATCGCAGTGAGCGGCGGCGTCGACAGTCTGACGCTGGCTGTCGCGGCGCACCGGCGCAATCCGCTTGGGACCCGCGTCTTCCACGCCGTCTCGCCGGCGGTCCCGCCGGAGGCGACCGCCCGGGTCAAATCGCTGGCCGAACGGGAAGGCTGGGCGCTGCGGACCGCCGACGCCGGCGAGTTCCGGAACCGGGCCTACCTGGCCAACCCCGTCAACCGGTGTTTCTTCTGCAAGTCCAACCTCTATGTGGCGATGCGGCGGCTGACCGAGGGCCCGCTGTTGTCGGGAACCAACCTCGACGATCTGGGCGATTTCCGGCCCGGACTGGAGGCGGCGCGCGAAAACGGGGTCCGCCACCCCTATGTGGAGGCCGGCATCGACAAGGCCGGGGTTAGGCTTCTGGCCCGGTCGCTGGGTCTGGGCGGCATTGCCGAGCTGCCGGCCCAGCCCTGTCTTTCCAGCCGTGTCGAGACGGGAATAAGGGTCGAACCGGAGACCCTTGCGCTGGTCCACCGGATTGAGACGGCGGTCTGCGACTGGCTGACCGACCGGGGCGGTCGGCCGCAAATGGTGCGCTGCCGCGTCCGCCGCGGCGGGCTGGTTCTGGAACTCGACGCCGACAGTCTGCAGACCGTGGCAGCCGCCGACAGTGCCGGTCTGCGCAGCCGCCTGGCGGAGATCGCGGCGGCAGGCGGTCACGGCGCGGCTCCGCGCCTGGAGCCATACCGCCGCGGCAGCGCCTTCCTGCACGAGGCCGGCGCCGGATCCGCGCGATGACTGGCGACGCCGTCCTGGATTTCAGCCGCAAGGAACGCATCGGCCTGCCCGAGGCCGTGTTCTGCCAGGGCAAGACGCCCGAACAGATCTCGGCGATTCTCGATGCGTCGGTCGGCAAGATTGAGGCCGTCCTGTTGACACGGCTGTCGACCAAGGCACTGGCCGGCCTGGACGAAAGCCATCGGACGGCAATCGACTACGAGCTGTTGTCCCGGACCGGAATCTGGGGGCGTCCCACCTCCCCGGAGACGGCCGGCAAGGTCGCGGTCCTGACCGCCGGCACGTCCGACCTGGGCCCAGCGCGCGAGGCGGTCCGGACCCTGGCTTTCGGCGGACAGGCCGCAACCGAGATCCCGGACGTCGGCGTTGCCGGACTGTGGCGCCTGATGGAACGGCTGGACGAGGTGCGCCGCCACCCGGTGGTCATCGTCGCCGCGGGCATGGAAGGCGTCCTGTTCAGCGTGGTCGGCGGCCTGGTTGCCGGCGTCGTCATCGCCCTGCCCACGTCACAGGGCTATGGCGTCGCCAGTGGCGGGCGGGTTGCGGTGGACAGCGCACTTGCCAGTTGCGCGCCGGGCATCGCCGCGGTCAATACGGACAACGGCTATGGCGCGGCCTGCATCGCGCTGCGGGTGTTGGGCGCGCTGGACGCCGCGTCCAAGGACCGGCTCTGAGTCCGCTGCGGCCGGACCGCCGCCAAACGGCACCCCTTGCACCGCGTGCCCCGGCCGCTAGGTTTTGGATGAACCAGCAACGATAAGGACGAAGCCGCAATGACCGTGCGAAACGGGCGCGAGTTCCTGAGTATCCCCGGACCGACGACGGTGCCGGACGAGGTGTTGAGCGCCATGCACCGCCCTGCGGTGGAGATCTACGGCGGCAGCCTGGTCGACGTGACCACCAGCCTGCTGGCCGATCTGGGCCGCGTCTTCGGAACCGAAGGCAAGACCTATATATACGCCGCCAACGGGCATGGCGCCTGGGAGGCGGCGATCACCAACGTTCTCAGCCGCGGCGACAAGGTGCTGGTGCTGGAAAGCGGGCGTTTCGCGGTGGGCTGGGGCGAAATGGCGGCGATGCTGGGCGTCGAGACAGAGATCCTGCCCGGCGGGGGTGGGGCCGTGGATCCCGCGGCGGTGGAGGCCAGGCTGCGGGCGGACACGGCAGGCGCGATCAAGGCAGTGTTGGTGGTCCAGGTCGACACCGCCACCAGCGTGGTAAACGACATCGAAGCGATCCGCCACGCCATCGATGCATCGGGCCACAACGCCCTTTGCATGGTCGATACCATCGCGTCGCTGGCCACGATGCCGTTCGAGATGGATGCCTGGGGCGTCGACGTCGCGGTGAGCGCCGCCCAGAAAGGCCTGATGACGCCGCCGGGACTGAGCTTCGTCGCCGCGGGACCGAAGGCGGTCGCGGCGCATCCGGACGCCGACCTGCGCACCTCCTACTGGGACTGGACCGGGCGCGAAGGGCCGAAGCACTACCAGAAGTACTGCGGCATGCCGCCCGAGCACCTGTTGTTCGGACTGCGCAAGGCGCTTGACCTTTTGTTCGAGGAAAGCCTGGAGAACGTCTTCGCGCGGCACCGGATCCTGGCCGAAGCGGTGCGCCAGGCCGTGGCGGTGTGGAGCGAAGCGGGCGCCTTGGACTTCAGCGTGTCCGACCCGGCGGCCCGCGCCGATTCGGTGACGACGATCCTGATGCAGGACGGCCACGACCCGGGCCCGTTGTTGGACTACTGCGACGCAAAGCTGGGCGTGGTCCTGGGCGTGGGCATCGGCGCTCTGAGCGGCCGGGCCTTCCGTATTGCCCATATGGGTCACGTCAACGCGCCGATGGTCCTGGGCACGCTGGCGGCGGTCGAGACCGGACTGACCGCACTGAGCATTCCGCACGGCAAGGGCGGAGTCCAATCCGCCATCGAGTGGATCGCACGGTCGGTACCGGAGTAATCCCCCCAAACCCCATCGCGGCGCCGGAACCGCGCGCGAGAGCCGCCTCGCATCACCTCAATACCGCAACCATTGCAAAAATGGCGAAACTCTAGATCGCGATTTACGGGTATTAACTCTTTCTTATAGAAGCTGTCATAACCCTGTAACACTGTTGCATTTCCGGCGGGGTCGATGGCTTTCACCTCCCCCGCGGCCATTGATTGGGGGACAGCGTGTTTTCAAGTCTCAGCCTCAGGCAGCGCCTCGTGTCCATGGCCCTGTTCAGCGCCATGGTCCTGTTCGGCATGATTGCGTTCGCGGAACTCCAGCTCAGCTCCCTCGGCCAAGATCTCGACAGGATCGCCCATCGTGACCTGCCGCTTTCGAACCTGGCGGCGAACATCACGGTCAATCAGTTCGGCGAAGCGGCCAGCATCGAACGGGCAATCCGGTTCGGCACGGCCATGGCCAACGATCCGGCCGCCGCGACGTCCTTCGACGCCGCCGTCAACGAGTTCAAGACGAACCGAGGCAAGGTCGAAACCAGCATCACGCACCTGCGCGCCCTTCAAGCGGAGGCCGCAAGCTCGCCTGAAGAACACCAGCTCACCGTCGACCTGGCCTACCTGGACGAGGCGGTCGGACGGATCAAGAACACCCACGACACGTTGGCGGCGAACGCGCAGCGGGTGTTCCGGGCGCTGCGCAGCGGCGATACGGCGACCGCTTTGACCCTGGCGCAGGACATCCAGGCCACGGCGCTGATCCTGCAGATCGACACTGAAAGCCTGATGTCGGAGATCACCCGCAACACCGTCGAGTCGGTCGAAGCATCCGAAGCCGAGGAAAAGCTGTCCGAAAAGGTCCTTTTCGGCGGCGGTGCAGCGGCGCTGGTGCTGACGATCCTGTTCAGCCTGGTGGTCGCCCATTTCACCGTGAAACCCCTGATGATGGTCCGCTCCGTCATGCTACGACTTGCGGACGGCAACCTCGATTGCGACATTCCCTATCTCGAGCAACGCGCGGAGATCGGCGAGATGGCCAGGGCCGTCAATGTCTTCAAGCAACGTTCGCTTGAGACAGAACAGCTGCGGCAGGAACGCGAGAGCGAAGCCGAAGAGCGCCAGGAAGCGATCCGCCATGAAATGCTGGCCTTGTCCGGCGCCCTGGAAGAGGTGCTTGAAACATCGGTCAAGCATATCGCTGACAAGACCGACCAGATGCGCGACCACGCCCAGCGGATGGGCGACACTGTCAACGACGTCAGCGCACAGGCGACGACGGTTGCCTCCGCCTCGGAAGAGGCTTCGGCCAACGTCGCGACCGTGGCTTCCGCGGCAACCGAGCTGGCCAACATCGCAGGCGAGATCAACACCAACGTCATCCAGTCCGCCGAGGTGGCAAAGGACGCGGTGCAGGAGGCACGCCTGACCAACGACTCCGTCAAGGGCCTCACCGAGGCAGCCGGCCGGATCGGCGACGTGGTTTCCCTGATCAGCGAAATCGCGGAACAGACCAACCTGCTGGCGCTGAACGCCACCATCGAGGCCGCCCGGGCGGGCGAAAGCGGCAAGGGATTCGCCGTGGTCGCCAACGAGGTCAAGAGCCTTGCCAACCAGACCGCCAAGGCGACCGGCGAGATCGGCGAGCAGGTCAGGTCGATCCGGGACGCAACCGCCGGCGCGGTCGAAGCGATCGATGCGATCGGCCGGACCGTGCTGGAGCTGGACGAAAGGTCCAGGACCGTCGCGGCCGCCGTCGAAAAGCAGGAATCCGCGACCCGCGAGATCGCCGAAAACGCACAACAGCTTACGTTGGGCACGCAAGAGGTCTCCTCCAGCATCTCGCAGGTGTCGTCCGCATCCGGCGAGGCCAGCTCGCTGGCGCAGGACGTGTCGACGGCATCGGACGACATTTCGGTGTCGATGAACGATCTGCAGTCGAACCTGAAGAAGGTCCTGCGCACGTCCTATGCCGGTGACCGGCGCACTGAGAAGCGGGTCACCATCGACCTGGAGGCGCGCTACAACAGCAGCGGCTCGTGGCGGCCATGCATGATCCGCAACATCTCGACGGGCGGCGCCTTCCTGACCGGCATCGAAAGCCCGTTCGAAGGCAAGGCCATCCATCTGCGCGTGCCCGACATCGGCGACCTGCGTGCCAACATCGTCCAGGTCGGCGCGGACGAGTGCGGCGTCTCGTTCGTCATCGACGACGAGGCGATCAAGTCGGCCCTGTTCCAGCGCTTTGGCGACCAGCCTCTGCTTGACGAGGCCGCCGCCTGACCGGCGGCGAACACCGATCACAAAGCCGTTCCGCCGGCAAAAACGGCCTTACCGCCGCCCCTCGATCCGTTACCATCGGTGACGCGCCGCGTTTTTCGCGGCGCAACCGATGTCGCAACGGAGGATCGCGGCCATGTCCGCCACCCACATCATCCGCGCAGCAGGCGTCGCTGTTTGCGCGACGCTGACGGCCGGCCCGGCCGCCGCCGACGCCATCGACGGCAAATGGTGCTTTTCCGACGGCCGGCACATGTCGATCAAGGGCCCCAGGATAACCACGCCCGCGGGCTCGGCGATCACCGGCGACTACGACCGGCATGCATTCATCTATACCGTGCCCCCGACCGAATCCGACGCTGGCGCAAAAATCTTCATGGTGATGCGCGACGAAGACACCATCTTCGTCAGCGCGCATGCCTGGCCCGGCAGCGCCGACGCGGCCCCGACCCAGACCTGGATCCGCTGCGCCGGTCCGACGAGCTGACATGGCCACAGGCCGAATGATGCATCCGACCCAGGTCGCCGCGTTCGACGAAGGTGCCGTCGCGCATTTCCGCCGACAGGGATATGTCGCCATCCCCGGCTTATTCGACGACGGCGAGACCACCGCCCTGCGCGCCGCCTTCGAGACGCTGGTGGCGCGCGGGACCTTCACCAATGTGGCGACGGATGGCGACGGCGAGACCCATGTGGACTCGAAACAGAACCTGCAGATCTGCCCTCTGTCCTATCATCACCCCGCGTTCGCGGCGCTGCCCTTCCATCCGAAGGTCCGCGCGGCGGTGACCGCGCTGTTGCAGGGAACGGCCTACAAGTTCCTGGACCAGATCTTCTTCAAGCCCGGTCGGTACGGCGCCGGCACCAACTGGCACCAGGACAACTACTATTTCGGGATCGACGACCCAATGAACGGGACCGCCATGTGGGTCGCCCTGCACGACGCGACTGTCGGGAACGGTTGCCTGAAGGTGATCCCGCGCGCCTTCGATCGCATCCTGGCGCACGACCGCGACCCCGAGTCCGATCATCACTCCCGTTGCTGGCCGGACGAAGATCGCGCGGTCCCCCTGGAACTGGAGGCCGGCGGCGTCGTCTTCTTCTGTTTCAACACGCCCCATGCGACCGGCCCCAACCGGACCGACCGGAACCGGGCGGGACTTGCCTATCACTTTCTCCGTACCGGTCTGGGCAAGCCCGAATGGCTGGAGAAGGTGCAGCAGGGCCACCCGCTTTACGGTCCCGAAGGAAAGCACCACGGTCCGATCATCAGCGGCCCCGATTATTCTCGAGGCGTGCGGGAATACGGCGAAGACATGGAGGCCGTGCTGACGCGGGAACTCGCGGTGCGGTCGTTAGCCCTGCCGTGACGGCTTTTCTTCGGTCGCTGCTTGTCGCGACCGCCGTCGCCGCGGCGCTCGCTTCGGCGTCCGCCCAGGATGACCCCGCCGCGGACATGCTGGCGATTCCCGGCGGCACTTTCACGATGGGAGATCCGAAGGGCGAGCCGAACGAAGCACCGCGCCAGGTCACCGTGAACCCCTTCAGGATCATGCGGTTCGAGGTCACCAACCGGCAATTCGCCCGGTTCGTGGCCGAAACCGGGCATCGCACCGATCCGGAGAGACGCGGCTACGGTTTCGTCTGGAGCGGCAGCTGGCGCCGGGTGGCGGACGCCGACTGGCGCCACCCAACGGGCCCCGGGCCGGGGATCGAGAATCTGGCGGACCACCCGGTCGTTCACGTTTCCGCGCGGGATGCCGCTGCGTTCTGTGCCTGGGCCGGGCTGCGCCTGCCGACCGAAGAGGAGTGGGAGTTCGCCGCACGCGGCACGGACGGCCGGCTTTACCCCTGGGGCAATCAAATGCCGCTTCAGCAGCGCCCTTACCGCGCCAACTTCGGAACGTTGCTCTGCTGTGTGCCCAGCATTGAAGACGGGTACTCCGGCACCGCCCCCGTGGGTACCCATTTCTACGGTCGTTCGCCCTACGGCGCGATGGACATGGCCGGCAATGTCTGGGAATGGACCGCCAGCCGTTTCCCCGGCAGACCAGACGATGTCGTTCTGCGCGGCGGCGGCTGGGGCAACAACCCCTGGTGCCTGCGCGTCTCCTACCGGCACGGCAACCCGGACGACATCGGGCTGGACATGGTGGGATTCCGCTGCGCGGGGGACTAGGAAGAGAGCGTAACCCCATCACCCCAACCCCTTCCCCCCCGGGGGGGCGAGGGGCTTTTGGTCCCTTCTCCCCGGGGGGAGAAGGTGGCCCGCAGGGCCGGATGAGGGGGTTCCGGTCTACTTGTTCAACCGCACCTTCTCCAACCCCGCCCGCTCGCACCAATGGTCCAACAGCGCGGAAAAGTCCTTGCCGCCATAGCCGCCGCTGCGCGCCAGGCTGAGGCTTTCGCGGGCGGCCGCGGCGACCGGCAACGGCGTTCTGGCCGCGTTGGCCGCGTCCAGGATCAGGCTCAGGTCCTTGTGCGCCAGATCGATGGTGAAACCCGGCGCGGTATCGCCGGGCAGGACCTTGGTCGCATAGTTCATCTTCAACTGCCCGTTGGTGGCGCTCGTCCCGTGGATCACCTCCAGCGTCGTCTCCAAGTCCAGGCCGAAGGCTTCGGCCAGCGTCAGGGCCTCCGCGTTCATCTGGCAGGATGCTATCGCCAGGAAATTGTTGACCAGCTTCGTCCGGATCCCGTGGCCGGGCGGCCCGCAATGGTGGATGGTGGTCCCCATCGCCTGCAACAGCGGCAGCACGCGCTGGAAGTCGGCCTCCGTCGCGCCGACCATGAAAAGACTTTCGCCGGTGTCGGCGTGGCTGGCCAGCCGCCCGACCGGGGCATCGACGAAACCCAACCCGGCCTCACTTGCGGCCGCCGCCAGCCGGTCGGTCAGCCCAGGGTCGACCGTGCTCATGTCCATCACCAGGCCTCCCGGCCGGGAACTGGCGAGCACGCCGTCCGCGCCCAACACCACCGCCTCGACTGCCTGGTTGTCGGGCAGCATGGTCACGACGACATCCGATTTTGCGGCAACTGCTGGCGGTGGGCCAGCCGCCGTCGCGCCGATCGCCTCCACCGCTTCGACCGGTTCGGCACGCACGTCGTGCACGGTCATCGGGAATTGCTTCTTGCGTATGTTCGACGCCATCGGCTGGCCCATGCGGCCAAGCCCGACAAACCCGATCTGGTCCATGCTTCCCCCCGTTTCCCTTTCGCTGGTTTCCCGGCAGAGTGATGCCATATTCTAGGTGTGCGGGAAATGGCGGCGGGAGCGGACGATGCGGCACTTGATCGGCATGACGATCGTCATCCTGGCGTTGGCGGCAGGCGGCGCACGGGCCGGCGAACGCGTTGATCTGGAACTGGTGCTGCTTGCCGACGCGTCGGGATCGATCGACGACGCCGAGATCCTGTTCCAGCGCCAGGGATACGCCACCGCCATCACCGACCCCGCCGTGCTGTCGGCGATCGCCGGCGGCTACGACCAGAAGATCGCGGTCACCTACGTGGAATGGGGCGACATGCTGTCCCAGGAAGTGGTCGTGCCTTGGACCATTGTCGACGGGCCCGGCAGCGCAGCGGCCTTCGCCCAGGCGCTGTTGAACACGCCGCGGCGCGCGTTCGGCCGCAATGCCATCGGCGCGGCGCTGGCCGCAGGACAGGCGCTGATCGAAAACAACGACATCGACGGTCACCGCAAGGTCATCGATTTCTCCGGCGACAGCGCCAACAACTGGAACGGCATATCGATCGCCGAGGCGCGGGCATCCGTCCTGGCCGCGGAGATCGTGATCAACGGGCTGGCCATCCTGTGCCGGGACTGCAGCGGCCGACCGGTGACCTACGACCTGGAACACGCCTTCGCCACCTTGATCGTCGGCGGGCCCGGCAGCTTCGTGATCACGGCGGACGGCCGAGAACGCTTCGCCCAGGCGGTGCGCCAGAAGCTGATTCTGGAGATAGCCGGCCGGACGGACGGTACGCCACGGCTTGCACGAACCGACTGAGGCTTTTCCAATGACCGCGAAACGCGCGCTGATTGTCTAGGGCGGCTGGGATGGCCATACACCCGAAAAAAGCGCGCGCGTTGTGGCCAACATGCTGCAGATGGACGGATTTGACGTTGCTGTCTCCAATACCACCAGGGCCTTCGCCGATCCCACGCTTGGAGAGCTGAACCTGATCGTTCCGGTGATCACCATGGCAACGATAGACAAAGACGAAGTCGCAAATCTGTCGCGCCCGGTCGAGGGCGGCACAGGGCTGGCCGGGTTTCACGGCTGCATGTGCGACAGTTTCCGGAACGAGGTCGACTACCAGTTCATGACCGGTGCCAACTGGGTCGCCCATCCCGGCGACATCATCGACTTCACGGTCAATGTGGCCAGGCCGGACGATCCGGTGATGCAGGGCATCGACGACTTCCGCTACCGGTCCGAGCAGTACTACATGCATGCAGACCCGGCCAACGACGTGCTGGCCACCACGACTTTTTCCGGCGAACACTGTGCCTGGGTGGAAGGCGTCGTCATGCCGGTGGTGTGGAAGCGCCGCCATGGCGCCGGCCGCGTCTTCTACAGCGCGCTGGGCCACACCGTCAACGAATTCCAGGTGCCCGAGATGGCGACGATCTTCCGCCGCGGCGCCCTGTGGGCAGCGCGCACGGCTTCTTAGCAGCACACCAAAAAGAACCTCGTGGCTCGAGGAGCGCCCAACGGGCGCGTCTCGAAGCACATGGCTGCAAACTGGCACAGCCTCGCGTCGGACAGCCGCCCCCTTCGAGACGGCGGCTTCGACGCCTCCTCAGGGTGAGGGGTCCCGCGCGGCGACGCGCGCCGCGTGCCTTTTCACTCCGCCGCGGCCAATCCCGCCTCGGCCGCTTCGCCCGGGCGCTTGTGGAAGCTTCCGTCCTTCATGATCGCCGTGATCCGGTTGGCGTCCTGCAGGATGGTCACGTCGGTCGACGGATCGCCGTCGACCAGGATCAGGTCGGCCAGGCTGCCTTCCTTCACCAGGCCCAGGTCCATCTGCATGATCTCGCCGCCCAGCTTGGTCGCGGCCGAGATCGCCTCCAGCGGCGTGTAGTCCAGCAGGTTCACGAAATGCTCAAGATCGCGGGCATTGGTGCCGATCGGGTTCCAGGCAAAGCCGTAATCGCCGCCGGGCAGGACGCGGACGCCGCGGGCCTTGAGCTTCTTCATGTTCTCGATGCACATCTCCAGCTCGCGCGCGAAATAGATCGCCACCGGATGGTCCGTATCGATGCCCCAGCCTTTGCCCTCGCCCTTCGATGTCGCGTACATGATGCCCATTGCCGGCGCGACGAAGATTTCGTCCTTCTTCGCCTCCAGCATGTCCAGCGCCTCTTCGTCGCACAGCGTCGCGTGATAGATCACGTCGACTCCGTTGCGGAGCGCCATCTTGACGCTTTCGCCGACACGGCAATGGGCGGCGACCACCTTGTCGCGCGACCGGCCCACCTCGCAGACCGCGGCGACCTCTTCTTCGTTCATCACGGTCAGGTGCGCCCGCGCGAACGGAATGAACTCGTCGCCCGACGGGTTGATCTTGATCGTGTCGACGCCCTCGCGGCACATCTCCCGCGCGGTCCGGCGGAACTCGTCGGCGCCGTCGCAACAGATCGCGAAGGTCTCGTGGTGGATGTGGGCCCGGCGGACGTCGCCCAGGCCGCCCGTCACCGTCAGCTCCGGGCTCGCCGCGCGCATGCGCGGACCGGGGATGTCGCCGGCATCGATGGCGTTGCGGATCACCACGTCCAGGCGCGGTTTCGCCGCCGCCGCGCTGAACAGGGCAGTGAACCCCTGGTCCAGCATCTTGCGGGCGTATTTCATCGTTTCCAGGGTGTGCTCTTCGGGCGGGATGTCGCCCAGGCCTTCCAGCGTCGGCGTGCCGCAGAAGCTGATATGGGCATGGGACTCGACCAGCCCCGGCATCAGCGTCTGGCCACCGCCGTCCACCACCGCAGCGCCGTCGCGTCCGGGCGCCGCACCGTCCCGCGCCACCGCCTTGATCCGGTTGCCTTCGACCAGCACCTCGCCCGCGAACGGGGCCGCGCCCGTCCCGTCGATGATATGCACATTGGTAAACACGGTCCCGGCCATCTGTCTCCTCCCTGCAATCCGGCCCGCGAAATCGGGCTTTGGACTTGACCTTAACGCCGCGGCGGCAGAGCCGTAAAGCGCGACACTCGACCGCGATTTCACTCCTGGAGCCAACTGCTTGGCATTGCTCTATATTCGCTGAACCAAAGATGGAGGATCGGCAACACCAATGCCCCGCCAGACCGTTGAACCGGACCAGGAACGCCCTGTCGGCGACGTCAGAATGGTGCGCTGGCTGGTGCCGTTCGTCTGGCCGAGGGACGATCCGGGGCTGAAGCTGCGGCTGGCCGGCGCGGTCTTCGTGCTGGTGCTGATGGCCGGGATCAATGCGCTGGCCCCGATCCTGTTCGCCCGCGCCGTCGATGCGTTCACCGCGACGGAACAGGCCGTTCTGATCGCACCGATCGCGCTGTTGATCCTGTACGGCTTCCTGCACTGGGGCGGCAAGCTGGCCAGCGAGGCGCGCTGGCTGTTCTACGGCCCGATCGAGCAGCGGATCCAACGCCGGGTGGGACTGGCCGCATTTCGGCATCTGCACGGCCTATCGCTGGGTTTCCGCCTGGACCGCAGCACCGGCCGGCTTGCCCGGATCCTGGACAACGGGCTGCGCGCCATCCGAGAGCTGTTGTTCGATTGCGTGTTCCTGGTGCTGCCCTTCGTCACCGAGATCGTGCTGATCACATCGGTGGTGATCTACCGCTACGAAGGCTGGTACGCGGCGATCATGCTGGTGACGCTGGTCGCCTACCTGGCGGCACTGATCGTCGGCGCGTCGCTGTGGCGCAAGCGCCAGCGCGTCGCGATCGCCGAAGGCGCGGTCGCCCACGGCAAGGCGATCGACAGCCTGCTGAACTACGAGACGGTGAAGTATTTCGGCAACGAGGAGTCGAGCGCCATTCGCTACGACTCCGCGCTGCAGAATGTCGAACGCCTGATCGTGCGCTCGCTGCGCTGGCGCGCTCTGATCGGCATGGTGCTGGCCACGATCAGCGGCTCGGGTCTTGCGACGATGGTGCTGTTGGCGGGCAGCGAAGTCGTCGCCGGGTCACTCACAGTCGGCGATTTCGTGCTGGTCAATGCCTACCTGCTGCAGATCATCCGGCCGCTGGAGCGGATGAGCAACATCTACCGGCGCCTGAAGGCCGAGTTGACGAATCTGGAACTGCTGGTCGGCCTGTTCGACGAGGAAAGCGAAATCACGGACGCGCCCGACGCCCGCGATCTGCCGCCCGGCCCCGGCGCTGTGTCGTTCGACGCCGTCTCGTTTTCCTACGACCGACGCGAATCTATCCTGCGCGGGATTTCGTTCGAGGCGCGGCCGGGCGCCACCGTGGCCTTGGTCGGGCCCACCGGCGCCGGCAAGTCGACCGTCGCGCGGCTGTTGTTCCGGTCCTACGACCCGACGGCCGGCAGCGTCCGCATCGACGGGCACCACCTGCGCACGCTGACCCAGGCATCGGTGCGCGGCGCCATCGGCGTGGTGCCGCAGGAGCCGGTTCTGTTCAACGAGACCATCGGCTTCAACATCGGCTTCGGCCGGGCGCACGCCGGTCCGGCGGAGATCGAGGCGGCAGCGCGGGCGGCCCACATCCACGACTTCATCGCCGCCCTGCCGGACGGCTACGACACCCTGGTGGGCGAGCGCGGACTGAAGCTGTCGGGTGGCGAGAAACAGCGCGTCGCCATCGCCCGGGTCATGCTGAAGAACCCGCCGATCCTGATCTTCGACGAGGCGACCTCATCGCTGGACACCCGCACCGAGGCCCAGATCCAGGAGAATCTGCGTGCGCTGGGCCAGGGCCGGACGCGGATCGTGGTGGCGCACCGGCTGTCGACTGTCATCGATGCGGACGAGATCCTGTATCTGGACCACGGGCGGATCGTCGAACGCGGCACCCACGCCGAACTGCTGGCGGCGGACGGCGGCTATGCCTCCCTGTGGCAGCGCCAGCAGAAACAGGACGAGGACGGCACGTCGTGGGAAGACGAACCCTCGCTGGAGGCGCGAGGCTGATCAATTGACTTTGTCGGTCGGGGCGCGCCGCCGGGCCGCCGGCGTCACCTCAGCGGCGACTGACGCAGCTCCGCGGCGATGTCGTTCAGTGTCGAAACCAGGCTTGCGTGCAGTGGAATGCCGTTGGCGCGCCGTTCTTCGCGGGTCGCCGGGCGACCTTCGCCGGGAATCCGCACGGCGTCGTGCCCGGGCAGTGTCTCCGAGGCCCGCATCTCGTCGAAGATCCGGTCGACGGACTGCTTGAAGGTCGCGACATCGTCGACGAAATCCGCGACGGAGACGGCCAGCACGAACTGGCCCGTGTTGGTCGCCGTGGACGTGTCCTTGCTGAAATCCACGACATCACTGCCGAAGGCCGCGCCGTTCAGGGTGCCGGCCATCAGGCCGATGGCCATCGCCAGGCCGTATCCCTTGGGACCGCCGATCGGCAGGAGAAACCCCTCTTCCCGCCGGTTCGGGTCGGTCAATGGCTGGCCGTCCTGTCCGACCATCCAGCCGACCGGCATCGGTTCGCCCCGGCTGGCCAGCGCCTTGATCTTGCCGACCGCGGCAACCGTCGTCGCCATGTCCAGGACGAAGGGCGGCGAATCCCCCGCCGGCACCGCCACCGCGATGGGATTCGAGCCCAGCAACAGATCGACCCCGCCGAAGGGCGGCACGCGGTTGGCGCTGCTGACGGCGCCGTAGACGCCGATCATGTCACGCTCGGCAACCATGTTGACGTAGAGCGAGGCGGGACCAGCGTGATTGCCGTTCCTGACGCCGACCCAGCCGATGCCGAACCGGTCCGCCTTCTGGATGGCGAGATCGGCGGCCCGTTCCACCGCCAGGTGCCCCAGCCCGTTGTCGCCGTCGACGATCCCGACGGCACCCTTGTCCACCGCAACGGTGACCGACGCCGCCGCATTGAACCCGCCGTCCCGAAGCCGGTTCACATACTGGCGCAGGCGAAACACGCCGTGAGTGTCGTAGCCGTTGAGGTCGGCCAGCACCATCAGCAGCGCCACCCGCGCCGCGTCGCCGGGCGGAACCTCCAACGCCGCCAGAACCCCGCCGACGAAAGCCTCCAGTGCGTCCGCCGCTATGCGCGCGTTCCCGGCTGTGTCGGCCATGTCGGTTTTCCGCGACGCTCAGTCGCGCGTGCCTGCGTAGTACGCGACCTTCTGCTCCATCCAGCCGATGGCCGACGAGAACAACAGCGCGAACACGAACAGGATCAGCGTCAGGGCCCAGAACTCCTCGAACTGGAAATTGTCGGAGAAGGTGCGAAACAGCCGCCCCAGCGCCACCACCGACACCAGAAGCTGGCCGATCACGATGCCCTTCACGGCCCGGATCAGGCCCATGCGCACGCCGGCAAGAATCTCCGGCAGGGCCGCCCAGAACAGCACCTTGGTCAGAAGCTGCCAGCGGCTGGCGCCGAACGATTGGCCCATTTCCGACAGCGAGGGCGAGATGTGGCGGACGCCCGCATAGGTATCCAGCGCGATGATCCAGATCGAAAACAGCACCACCGTGACGATGATCGTCGTCTGGCCCAAACCGAACAGCAGCATCAGAACCGGCACCAGGGAGGACAGGGGCGCGCTGGCGAAGATATTGACCCACATCCCCAGAATTTCGTTGGCGACCTTGTTGGTTCCCATCAGGAACCCGATGAAGACGCCGCCGACAATCGCGATGGTCATGCCGATGACGAAGGACTGGAAGGTCTGCAGGGTGGCGATCTGGAAGTCGTTCCGCTGCAGCAGTCCGACCAGCTCCCCCAGCACGCCGGTGAAGGGCGGCAGGATGAACGCGAACTCCATGTGGCCCGCGAACTCCCAAAGCGCGATCCAGATCAGCAGCGAATAGACGGGCGGAATGCGAAGGCCGAAGATCACCATCGTCTTCGCCTCAATCCAGATACTTGCGCAGGTTGTTCCAGATCTCCTCGACCGTATCCAGATAGTTCGGGTCGCGGCGGATATCGTCGGGGCTGATCGACCGGCTGATCTCCGGGCGGATGACCGAATGGATGCGGCCCGGACGCGGAGACAGGATCACGATCTGGTCGGAGACGTAGACCGCCTCCTCGATCGAGTGGGTGACGAAGATGACCGACTTCTTTTCGACCGACAGCAGATGCAGCAGATCCTCCTGGAACTTGCGGCGGGTCTGCTCGTCGACCGCCGAGAACGGCTCGTCCATCAACAGCACGTCGGCATTGACCGCCAGCGCGCGCAAGGCCGACCCGCTGGCGCATCCCGCCGGACAGTTCGTGAGGGTATTTCTGCTCGAAGCCGGACAGGCCGACCTCGGCGATATAGTGCCGCGCAATGTCCTCGCGCTCGGCCCTGGGCTTGCCGGTCAGCTCCATGCCGAAGGCGACGTTGCGCAGCACCGTCGCCCAGGGCAGCAGGGCGAAGTCCTGGAACACGAAGGCGCGTTCCGGGCCCGGCCCGAAGACCTGCTTGCCGTTGATGTAGATCTCGCCTTCCGACGGCTCCAGCAGTCCGGCGATGATCTTCAACAGCGTGGTCTTGCCGCACCCGCTGGGTCCCAGCAGGGTGGTCATCTGGCTGGTCGGGAAACCCAGGTCGATCGAATCCAGCGCCCAGATGTCCGACCCGTAGGTCTTCGAGATGTTGCGGACCTCGACGACGTTTTCCATGCTTAGTCCCGCGCCCTTCGGTTCGACCGGGGTTTCCTGCGCTGCTGCGCCCATCATCGGCTTTTCCTTTTCTCGGGCCGGAAATATCGGACTTCCACCTTCTCCAGCAGGCCGACAACGACCGCGGCGAAGACAATGATCGTGAAGACGGCCGCATACATGTGCGCATATTCGGCCACCGACCGGTGGTAGGAGATCAGGTCGCCGATGCCCGTTGGCGTGATCAGCAGTTCGGCCAGGATCACGCCGATGAAACCGGCGGCCACGCCCAGCCGCAGACCGGCGAAGATGACCGGCGCGGCGGCGGGAATGATCACTTTCCAGATTTCCTGCAGCTGGTTGCCTTGGAACGACCGGCACATCTGGATCAGCGACGGGCTGGCGTTGCGCACGGCCTTGTAGGAATTCAAGACGATGATCGGGGCGGCGAGGATGATCACGGCCACGGTCTTGGCCGTAATCCCGATCCCATAGACATAGGTGATCATCGGAATGAGCGCCGCCACCGGCGAAGCCTGCAGGACGACGAAGATCGGCTCGCCCAGCCACTGGAACTGGCGGTTCAGCCCCATGCTGACGCCGAACACCACGCCGAAGCCGGCCGAAATGGAAACGCCGACGAACAGCGGCTTCAGCGTTTCTGCGTAGGCGGCGAAGATCCGCCCGTCGACGGTCATCTCCCAAAGCCCGGCCATCGTCGCGCTGAACGTAGGAAAGGCCACGCTGATGGGGATACGCCCGGCGATCTCCCAGGCCAAGAACAGCCCAACAATCGACAGCAGGCGATAGATCAAACCAGAATGGCGCGACCAGAAGGTCGGCGCCTCGGCATGCATCGCCAGCACGTCAGCGGATGCGGTTGTTGTCGACATCTATGTTTCCCGAAATGGGCAAATTGGGCGCCGGAAAAGAAATAGCGCCCTGCCGACCCCCCCCCCCCCCCCCCCCCCCGCCGGCAGGGCGCTGGAAGTCACATTTTGCCCAGCTTCTGCACGGCCCTGTCAACGGGGGCGAGGTACCAGTAGTCTTCGACCTTCAGGTCTGCTGCATTGCCCTCCAGCGAACCCGACGTCGTGAAGAACCGAAAGTCCTCCTCTACGGATTCGGCACTGCCACCGTTGTTCGGGAAAAGATCGATCTCCACCCCTTGCGTGAAGGCGGGGACCATTTCGTCAACTTCGACCTGCTCGATGTCGGGCAGGACTTTGTAATTGTCGCGAAGCGCCGCGATCGAGGCGGGATCCTTATTGATCTCCCGCCAGGTCTTGATCAGCTCCTCCACCAGAATATCGACGGCCGCGCTCTGGCTTTCCAGCCAGTTCTGGTTGGCGTACAGCGCCTCGTCGGTCGCCTTGATCTCCGGCAGCGGCAGGAAGACGAACTTGTCCGGCGCTTCCCGCTGCAACAGGCGCTTGCGCCCGTAATCGACGATCGAGACGTCGATCCGGCCCTGCAACAGGGCGCTGGCGCGGACGCCCGAGCCGGGCACGTAGCTGACCGAGGAATATTCGACGCCGTTTTCCTTGGCCATCAGCTTCATGATCGCCTCGGTGCCCGACCCCCGGCCATGCACCGCGACATTGGCGCCGTCCAGATCCTTCCAGGCCTTGTACTTCTCGCCATTCACCACCGGATAGAAGCGCAGCATCGAGAGCTGATAGAACATCCGGATCGGCGCGTTGACCTTCTGGATCAGCGCATAGGGCGTGCTGACGCCGATGTCGGCCTGCCCGCTGACGATGGCCTGGGCGGCCAGTTCCTCGGAATTCAGGAACACGGTTTCGACCTTAACGCCGCGCTCCTTGGCGCGTTCGACCGCGATCATGAAATTGACCATCTCGCCGCCGGGCACATCGCCGAAGGCGACGCGCATGGTCCCCTTGTCCTGTGCCTGGGCCGTCGATGCGCCAACGGCCAGCACACCGGCCACAAAGGCGACCGCGACGGTCCCCAGTAGGTTCTTCAGACGTGGTGTTGTAGGCATTGCCTCCTCCTTGATTTTCTTATTGTCCCAGTCGTGTCTTCACGTGCCGACCGCGCGGGCGGCGACTGACCTGACCGGATTGGTCAGGGTGCCGATGCCTTCGATCTGATCAGGTGATTGTATCACCGTCCTTCAGAAAAACGGGCGGCTCCATTGCGTAGCCGACCCCCGACGGCGTTCCGGTGGCCAGGATGTCGCCCGGTTCCAGCGTCATCCCCTCCGATAGCGAGGCCAGGAGCTGCGCAATCGGGAAGATCATGCTTCCGGTATTGCCGGCCTGCCGGACCTCGCCGTTCACGGTCAGGCTGATCTCCAGGCTGTCGAAGTTGGGCAGTTCGTCGATGGTCACGATCGACGGCCCCATCGGACAGGACGTGTCCAAACCCTTGCCCTTGAGAAACTGGCCGCCATGCCGGCGCTGGAGATCCCGCGCCGTCACGTCGTTGATGATGGTGAATCCGAAGATATGCTCGATCGCGTCTTCAGGTCTGATGTTGCGGCCCGCCTTGCCGATGACAACGCCCAACTCGACCTCGTAGTCCATCCTGTCGGAGACCGAAGGATCCATCAGGATCGCGGTGTCAGGGCCGGTTACCGCGGTCGGCGGCTTGGTGAAGAACACCGGGTATTCGGGCGGGGCCTCGTCGACGTTCCGGGCGCGATTGCCCTCGGCGATATGCGCGCGATAATTCTTGCCGACACAGAACACGTTTTTCGAAGGCCGGGGAATCGGCGCCACGATGTCGGCCGTGTCGGCGAGAACAACGGCGCCTTGAAGCCCGCCGCCATCGAGGCGCGCGGTGATTTCCTGAAGGTCCTGCAGGGACCGCGCACCGCCTTGGATCACATCCAGGACGCTGTGCGGACACCGATCGAAATCGACGGCAACGCCGTGCTGTTTGGCGATCGCGTAGGCCCGCGGAATATCCAGAACTGCGGACGGATTGGTCAGCAGTCCTGGACGCAGGGACTGGTCGGATCGAAACGTTACAAACCGCATGGGTGTCGTCCTTGCATCCCGTACTACGCGCCGCCCACTTGCCGAAAACCGTCCAAAGGCGCGGCAGTTCCTACCAGATCCGTTTCAACGCCGCAGTCCGGCATCGATTCGTCTTGCGCCAAAAAGGCTATAGTGGTTGGTTTGGCTCCGGAACCATTTATTCGACCCAATGCCCGGATTGGTCCAAAAACGATGCACAAACGGGTAAGCGACGAGGACGTGCTGTCGGCCGTGCGGGCCTACCTGGCGAACCAGGGCATGTCGCTGAACGAAAAGCTGCCGGTGGAACGGGAACTGTCGCAGATCCTGGGCTTTTCGCGCGGCAAGCTGCGCAAGGCGCTGTCGGTTCTGGAGTCGGAAGGCGTGATCTGGCGTCATGTTGGCCGGGGAACGTTCACCGGCCCGCGCCCGGTCCAGAACCTGGAAGACGTCTCGTTTCTGTCGAGCCAGACCAGCCTCACGGAGATCATGGAGGCGCGGATGGCCGTGGAGCCCGAGATGGCGCGCCTGGCCGCGCTGAACGGAACGGAGAAAGACTTCACCGAAATCCGGCGCTGCTGCCGCAGGGCGCGCAGGGCCCAGGACTGGCGCGCCTACGAGGCCTGGGACACCAACCTGCATCTCGCCATTGCCAAGGCGTCTCAGAACAGTTTGCTGATCAGCCTGTTCGACACGCTTAACGTCGTGCGCCGATCGACCGCGGTGCGGCCGGTCCGCAAGACCAAGGCGCCGCCGGCCAGCCACAAGAGCTTCGCCGAACACGACCGCATCCTGCGGGCGATCGTCAACCGCGACCCCGACCTGGCCGCCCAGACCATGCGCGACCATCTGAAGACCGTCCGTATGCGGTTCTTCTGAGCGAACCCGCTTGGCAAGCCTTCGTCTGCGTCTATATTCGCCTGCGTTGCCGCGTGTCTCCGGGGCGCGGTCCGTCGCTACAACAACAAACAAGAGATCATTGGAGGTTCAGTGATGAGTTACGTGATCGCCCCCGCGCCCGTCGTCTCCCTGCCGGTCCGCGGCATCGACGAGATGTTTCCCGTCCACCGCGTCTATTGCGTCGGCCGGAACTACGCCGCCCATGCGGTGGAGATGGGCCACGACCCGGACAAGGAGCCCCCGTTCTTTTTCCAGAAGAACCCCGACAACCTGGTCGCGGGCGGCGGGGAATTTCCTTATCCGCCGGCTTCGTCGGACGTGCATCACGAAACCGAAATGGTCGTCGCCCTGTCGAAGGGCGGGCGCGACATTCCGCAAGAAAGCGCGCTGGACCACGTGTTCGGCTATGCGGTGGGCCTGGACATGACCCGGCGCGACCTGCAGGGCGAGGCCAAGAAGGCGGGCCGCCCCTGGGAGGTAGGCAAGGCGTTCGAGCAATCCGCCCCCTGCGGCGAGATCGTGCCGGCCAGCGCCATCGGCCATCCGGACGCCGGCGCGGTGTGGCTGAAAGTCAACGGCGAGATCCGCCAGGAGGGCGACCTCAACCAGCTGATCTGGAAGGTGCCGGAGATGATCGCCTATCTCTCCGGCCTGTTTACGCTGGCGCCCGGAGATCTCATCTTTTCCGGCACGCCCTCCGGCGTTGGCCCGGTCAACCGCGGCGACCGGCTGGAAGGGCATGTGGAGGGCGTCGGCGACCTTGATGTGACGGTCGTGTGAGGATCGGCGCGGTTGCCCACTGCTGACGGGACGGTGTCAGGAGGCCCCGGCTAAACTGGATCTTCGAATCAACAGGGGAGCGGGGCGATGAAAGACCAGGGGTTCGAGACCAGGTCGGTGCGCATGGAACGGCTGCTGCAGGTCCATGTCCTGGCGCCCGAAGAGGACGCCGACCGCGACAACCCCCATCGCTGGTGGAACACGACCGGCGACTGGAATAAGCAGGGGGCGACGGAGTAGAACCGAACGAGACCGTCATCGCAGGTTGAGGTCGGACGCCATGGACATTGCCGCAGAAATCGCATCCTTCGACGGGAAACGAACGAACGTTCTCGAGGCCCTCGCCGAACGGCTGTCACCCGATGCCCGGCTGGTCGACACGCTCTGCGCGCTGGCCGGAGACGGCGACGCGAACATCCAGTCGGCTGCCACCTGGCTGTTGAAGCGGTTTCAGGAAGACGGGGTCTCCTTCTCCCCGGACCAGGTGAGCGCCTTGCTGGAGCTCCTGACCCGGTTCACCTCTTGGGACGCCAAGCTGCACCTGCTCCAGATGCTGCCGCGGTTCAATATTCCGGAAGACGGCAGCGGCCAGCTTCTGCAGGTGCTCAAAGGAGATGGGTATCTCGCCGCCCCGAACAATTTCGTCCGGGCCTGGTCCTACAACGGACTGGCCGAGCTGGCCGAAGGGGACCCGACGCTCCGCGAAGAGGTCGCCGCGCTGCTGGCAGCGGCGGAACGGGACGAGGTCGCCTCGGTCCGAGCCCGCATTCGCAACGTCGTCAAGGAAAAGCCTTGGGTCAGACTGGCGGCGCCATAAATCGGCCGACACCTGTGACAGCTGCAGCCAGATGCTTCGTGACGGCCGCTTCGCGGCCTCCTCAGCATGAGGGTGGGTGTTTTGGCGCATCCAGTTAACGCCTCATGCTGAGGAGCACCCGGAGGGTGCGTCACGAAGCATCTGGTTGCCGCCGCTCTAAACCTCGACCGTCACCTCTACCCATTCGCCCAGCGGTTGGAAGACGTCCTTCAGGTCGCTGCAGACCGGGCAGACCCAGTCGTCGGGCAGATCCTGGAAGGCGACGCCGGGCGGGATCGGGTTTTCCTCGTCGATGATGTTCTCCGCGCCCTGGGAGGGATCGTAGATATAGGGCTCGCAGTCCTGGTTGGTGCAGCGCCATTTCTCCAGCCGGCGGGTGATCGCCAGCCGCTGCGGCAGCGGTGTGGCTGTCACGTGCGCCGTCGAAAATGCCAAAGCCAGCGCGGCGCAGATGCCGGCAAGGACGGTCCGTCGTGACGTATTCCCGCGCATTGGCACTCCCCCGTGTCGTGCGCTGGGTATCGACGCTACACGACCGAGCCGCCCCGCGCTTTGAGGTTGGTCAAAAACCCCCGCCGCGTTTTCGGCCCGAAGGTCAGGAAATGGGGCTCGGGCCGCCGGCGGTAATCGGCCCGCTTGCGCTCCACGTCGTCGTTGCGCGCCCGTTTCAGCACCTCCGCCACGTCCAGGCCGTAGGGCCGGGCGGAATTCAGGCCGAAGATCTGCGCCCTGAGTTGCGGCGTGATCGCCGGATAGCCGTACTTCTCCTGGAATTCCTCGGAGATCTGGAACGTGCGCAGCGCCTGGATCTGGTCCTGGGGCGAGCCGTACCAGATGAAGTCGGACCCGTAGAGCACGTTGTGTTCGCCGATATGCTTGACCAGCTTGCCGATCACGTGGGCCGCGGCGTCGGGGTCGCGCATCAGAAACCGCCAGGTGCTGCCCAGCTCGGCATAGACGTTGGAATTATGGGCAATGCCGAAGGCCTCGACCGAGCGGATCAGCCCGTCCACCCCCTCCTCGCGGGTGGGATCGTAGGGGCCTTCCTTCTGGCTGGTGACGAAGCCGGAGTGACAGACCAGGAAATTCACGTCCGGGAACATCTTGGCCACCGCGCCGATGTCGCCGCACAGGCTGTGTTCGTAGGACCGCTTGCCGAAGGGCAGGCCCTTGTACACGCAGATGTTCTTGATGCCAAGCGTGCGGGCCTTCTCGATCATCTTCAGCCCCGCGTCCTCGTCGGACAGGAAGAAGCCGCGGCCGTCGGGCCCCCACTGGGTGTAGCACTTCCAGGCCGACACCGCCCAGGTCTCGGCCAGCTCGTCCATGCCTTCCAGGTCACCGGGCTGGTTGGGATTGGCCCGGCCGTGGATCATCAACCGCTTGGTGCCTTCCATCTGGCCGATGATGCGGCGGACCTCGCTGGCCTCCTGGATGGTGAGCAACTCCTTCTCGCGCCGGGACGGAATGAAGGACAGCACCATCATGTCGGTGTCGGAATCCAGGAAGATGTCCGAGATGAACTTGTCGGCCCCACCGAGGCGGGATTTGCCGATCCCGTGGGCGCCGACGAAATGGCCCTGCACGTCGAACACGAACTCGCGCCGGCCCAGCCGGTCGTGCGCCACCTCGGGATCGACGGCGGCGACCTGGTCGAGATCGTAGTAGACACCAGTCCGTCCCGCGGCCGCGTTGGCGGCATTGAACGCCAGCAGCGTCGAGGCCGCGCCGCAGGCCGAAACCATGAAATCGCGCCGGCCCACCCCGCGCCGCCTTGCGTTCTCGCCGGCCAAGTCCTGGGCCAGCCGGTTTGCGTGACGGTTGACCGGGTCCAGCGGCACCGGCACGAATTCGCCGTTCGAGGTGGAATCCAGCTTGATCGGCAGACGGTTCCCGTCGGGATCGTGTGCGAATGGCATGACGCGTCCCACTCCTTGAGTTGCGAGCGGCCCCGCGGCGGCGGTCTCACACGTCAGGGACCGGATGCAAGTCTGATCAGCTCCCAGATTAGCTTGCCGGTCTCGTGCCGGTGAATGTCGCTGTGCGCACCGCCGCCGGTGCCGATCACATTGAAGCGGATAAGCGCGTTTGCGTCGACATAGACCAGGTCTCCGGGACGGGCCGACGCGATATCAAGCGCGCCGCCCGGCGTCGCCTTCACGCAGCGGAACGGCGGATTCGCTTCCGCGCACTGTCTTTGTCGGACCTTGTCGTTGCCCACCATCGGCGCGCCAAACGCAAGTCGCATGGCCTTGTCGTGTTCTGAGGCGGTGAAGGCAACGATGCCGTTGCGGCACATGCCGGGGAATTCAATGTCTTCGGTGCCGGAATCGGGGAACAGCCGGTTGATCGAGAAAGCGGGCTGAAGGCCGACGAACAGATCGACGGCCGCGGGCTCGGCGGGCCTGGGCACCGGTCGTTCCGTCCGATCAATCGCCGGCCCGACGCAAACTGCCATGCCCAGGGCCCGCGCCCCGAAGCTGTGACCGATGGCGACGACCTTAAGGTCCGGGTGTTCGGACTTGATCGGCGCCAGCACCTCCCGCATGAGGGCGCCGAGCCAACTGAGCCCCACTTCGTCCGCATCGTTTGCTTTGACCCGGAAACTCGCAGCCTTTACCACCGGGTCCGCCAGATCGCTTTCCCACGAACTCGGCCAACTCACCCCGATGAACAGGGGATTGAACCCTATGGTCTCGCCTGGCGCTTGGGCGTTGCGCCAGATGTTGGCCATGATCGAGTTGTAGTTGCGGTAGGCCTCGGTCTGGATCGTGTTCCAGCCCATCACCACGATGACGATATGGGTATATGACCCGCCTGGTTTCTTCAGTTGCGAACGCAGCCGGTCGCGCAGGACGTCCAGCGCCTGCCAGCTCGAAGAGTAGGGCGATTCTCCCAGGACGCCGAGCGTTGGTCGATCGTCCGGGTCGTAGGCGGCGGCGTAGGCCGCCGTGTCGTCGGGAATGTCGTCCCGCAGTCTGGGCAGACCCCGCGCGCCGACCCCGGCGCACCAGGGCAGGAACTGCAGAAGCTCTTTTTGCTTTGCTGTTTTGAGGGTCTTCGACAGCTGATAATAGACGCTGTACCAGCTGCAGTTTTCGACGCCGTATTGCTTGCCCTTGTATTCGCTAACATGGCCCACATAGAAGGTCTTTGGGCTTCTTTTCAGAAGGCCTGCCTTCTTATTCACGCCCTTACCCGCTTCGGTGATCTCGTGCGTAATGATCTCCTTGCGGTCTTGCGCAACCCGGTCGAGAGGGCTCTTCTCGATACCAACGACATAGCCCGGAAAGCTCAACGAAACCGCGTTCGGGAAATAGACCGAACTGTGAAAGTGGACCGTCGTTCCACCGCTTGTGTCCAGCGCCGACTCCGCGTCACCCAGCGCGCGCTCGATAGGGGTCTCGCAACCTGCCAGCGTCAAAGAAATGGCCGCAATCGCCGCGGCCAGACCGAAACGGATCTTCATTCACCCACTCCCCGGGACCCGACAGTCGTAAAACTATAGGTGCATTGGCGCCGGCCCGAAAGCCGCCGCCGACCGCTTATTCCGGCACCAGTTCCCAGTCGGCGATCACCTCCACATCGGCAGAACGGAACAGGTTCATCACCGGGCAGCGGTATTCCACGTTCTTCTTCAGTTTTTCGAACCGCTCCGGCGTTTCGCTGGAATGGACCCGGATCTTGAGCTTGACCCAGTTGAAATAGGGCCTGACCCCGGCGACCCCGCGCGAGCCGCGGCGGTCGACCTCGCCCTCGCCGTCCAGGTCGACGGCGGAATACTTGAACCCCATCGCCTCGGCACAGCGGTTGATGATCACCCCCTCGCAACCGATCAGCGAGGACAGTGCCATCTCAAGCGGCGTCGGCCCTGTGTCGGAGGCGGGCTCGTCGGTGATCAGCACGTGGTTGCGCACCATCATCACACTGCGAGTCGAGGCCTCGTTGCGGCCCACCACCTTGCGGATGCCGATGGCCTTCTTGTTGGGATCGATGGTCGGCTGCAGCAGGTCTGGATCGGTCATGGGTTCATGCTTCCTTCCTTCAAAGACGCATCGAACCGGCCTTCTGAACCGGGCCGGTTGCCTGTATTGTCACGCCAACTGTGCGGGGATCTAGCGATATGACGCCGAGAACGGCGCGCGGGCGGTTCACCCTGATCATGGCCCTGATCGGAACCGGCCATGCGCTGAGCCATTTCTACCTGCTGGCCCTGCCGCCGCTGTTTCCGCTGTTGCGCGAAACGTTCGACGTCAGCTATGCGGCGCTGGGCCTGCTGGTCACGCTGATGAACGTGGCGACCGGCGTCTGCCAGCTTCCGTCGGGCTTTCTCGTTGACCGGATCGGCGCCCGTCCGGTCCTGATCGCCGGCCTGACGATCAGCGGGTTTGCCATCGGCGCCATCGGCTTCGCGCCCAGCTTCGCGGCCATCATGGCGCTGGTGATCGTGGCGGGCATCGGCATCAGCGTCTTCCACCCGGCCGACTACACGATCCTCAACGCCTCGGTCGACGACGGCTGGCACGGCCGCGCCTTCGGCCTGCACACCTTCACCGGCAATGTGGGATTCATGCTGGCGCCCGGCACGATGATCCTGTTTGCAAGCCTGTGGAGCTGGCGCGGCGCGCTGATCGCCGCGGGGCTGTTGGCGGTCTTGGTGGTCGGCTTCTTCGCAATAGGCGGCGGCGTCCTGAAAGACCCCGCCGCGCACAAGCCTGCGCAGGACGAACCGGGCACGAAGGGCCTGGCCCCGATCCTCAACGCGCCCGTCGTGGTCCTTTTTTTGTTCTTCGTGACCGTCGTGATGATCACCGCCGGCGTCCAGTCCTTCTCGGTGGCGGCGCTGGTCGCCCATCAGGGGATCGGACTGGGCGCCGCGAACGGCGTGTTGACCGCCTATCTTGTCGCCGCGGCCGCGGGCGTCCTGTTGGGCGGGCCGCTGGCGGACCGTTTCAAGCAGCACGGCCTCACCGCCGCCGTGGCGCTTCTGATCAGCGCCGGCCTGTTCTTCCTGATGGGCGGCATGGCGCTGTCGGTTTTCGCCCTGACGGTCGGGTTCGCCGCCGCAGGCCTGCTGCAGGGCTCGATCCGGCCGGCCCGGGACATGATGGTGAAGGCGGTGACGCCCGCGGGCGCGACGGGCCGCGTGTTCGCCTTCGTCTCCACCGGCCTCAACGTGGGCGCGGCGATCACGCCGGTGGTGTTCGGCTATCTGATCGATATCGGCCATCCCGGGCTGGTCTTCGCGCTGTTGGGCGGGATCCTGATGCTCAGCATCGCGACGATCGGCGGCATCGGCTACGTCACCCGGTCGATCGCCGCCGCGGCGCGGGGCCTCAGCCGGTAAGCTCCAGGATGTCGAAACCCCGGTTGCGGTCGATCAGGTAGATCAGGCCGTTCGGATCCACGTCCACGTCGTTGCTTTGCGGGCTGGCCTCGCCTGACAGCGGCTCGGGGATGAAATGCGCGACCTCCACCGGATGGAACGGGTCGGCCACGTCGACCACGCGCAGGCCTCCCGCAAACCAGGTGACGTAGACCAGGGTCGAGTCAAGCTTTTCCCGGAACTGGTGCGCGCCGAAACGGCCGGGCGCCCGGCTCCACGGCGAGTCCAGTTCGCTGACGTCGAAGGCCGACAGGGCCTGGATGTTGTTGTAGTCGGTCACGTCGAACACCTACAGGAAACCGTGCAGCCGGCCGGGCGTGTGCGCGTGCTCCTCGTCGACGACGACGGCGATGCGCCGGCCGTCGATGGTGTGTTCCAGCGGCATGATCGTGTGGGTCGGTTCGGGAAACGGCGGGTGGTAGTCGTGCGCCGCCACCGTCGTCGGCTTGGTGATGTCGGAGACGTCGATCACCCGGAACCCGGCGTGCCAGCAGGCCGCCCACAGCTCGTCGCCGACCCGCATGGCGTGGTGCAGCCGGTTCTTGTAGCCCGTCCAGGTCGGCGTCTCGCCGGCCGCCAGATGCTGGCCCGGCATGTGCCAGCGGGCCACCTCGGTCGGCTTTTCCGGGTCGGCCATGTCGTAGATGACCAGGATGTTGCCGATATAGCCCTCCATCTCAGTGGAGATGTAGGCATAACGCGCATCCACGTCGAAGCGGTGGGTGCCGAAACCGGAGGTGCGCTGGTAGGCGATCTGGCGCGGGTTCGCCTTGTCGGAAATGTCGTAGACCTTGAAGCCGCCGTCGCCGTAGCCGCGGGTGCGCGCGGCGTCCAGTTCGGCGATCTGCCCGGGCTCCACGCCCGCCTCCGCCGCCACTTCCACGTCACTGGGGTCCCGGCCCAGGCTCTGGGTCAGCCGCGTTCGAATCTCGGGCAGGGCGTCGCCCTTGCGCAGGAAGTGGCGGTTGTTCTGCTCCACGTTGGTGTACATCAGGTCGCCGACGACGCGGACCTTGTGGGTGTGGGAATGGTTGTCGGCCAGCCTGATTTCCGACACCAGCCGCGGGTTGGCCGGGTCGGAGATATCCAGAATCGACGTGCCGTAAGGCGGCTTCATGTGGCCGACATAGGCATAACCGTCCTGCACGACGACCTGACCGCCGCCGGGAATGTCAATGTGACCCACCCGGCGCAGGTTGCGCGCCAGAACCGTCGGGCTTTTTGCATCCATCGGTCTATCCTTCACCTTCTGAAAACACAGTTTCGGCCATCCGCCGCCGCCTGCGGCGCTGGATCACGCCGGGCATTGCAATCGCCAGCACCAGGGCGACCCACAGGATGTTGCCCAGCGGCGAGGAGAACAGCACGCCCACGTCCCCGTCGGACATCTTCAGGGCGCGCAGCATGTACTGCTCCAGCAACGGGCCCAGGATGACCCCGATCAGGATGGCAGCCACGTGATACCCGGTCTTGCGCGCGATATAGCCGATCGCCCCGAACGCGAAGGCCAGGTACATGTCGAACAGGTACTCGCGCGGCACGAACGAGCCGACCAGCGTGAAGGCGATGATCATCGGAGACATGAAGGTGGTCGAGATCAGCGTGGTTCGCGACATGTAGCGGGACAAAGGCAGGATCGTGAAGGCCATCAGCAGGTAGGTCACCAGCATCGCCATGAAGACGCCGTAGCCCAGGTCCGGCCGTTCGGCGAACAGGCGCGGGCCGGTGTTCACGCCCTGGTACTGCATCACCACCATCATGATCGCCGCCGTCGCGCCGCCCGGGATGCCGATCACCAGCAACGGGATCAGCGTGCCCGCGGTCACCCCGTTGTTGGCGGATTCCGGCGCGATCAGCCCCTCCGGGTGACCGGTGCCGTAGCGCTCGGGCGTCTTGGAGAAGGTGCGCGACTGCTGATAGGCGACGAAGGAGGCGATGCTGGCGCCGGCGCCGGGAATGACGCCGATGACCAGACCGATCAGGCTGGTCCAGGTAACGTGCCACCAGCGGCTGAGCGTCAGGCGCGCGCCCTCCAGGGTCTCGGCCCAGGACGAACTCTTGACCCGCTGGCGGCCGTGCTCGGAAAGGATGGATTCCTCTTCGATCACCAGGAACGCCTCGGAGATCGCGAACAGGCCGACCAGCGCCGGGATCAGCGGGATGCCGTCGTAGAGCTCCAGGAACCCCATGGTGCCGCGCGGGGTGGCATAGACATGATCGGTGCCGATCGACCCGATCATCAGTCCGAACAGGCCCGCGATCAGTCCCTTCAGCGTGTCCTTGGCCGCGATCGAGGCGATCAGCGAGATCCCGAACAGCATCACCACGACCATCTCGACCGAGTGCATGAAATAGCCGACCCGGGCCAGCAGCGGCATCGTCAGCAAGGCGATCACCGTGGTCAGGATTCCGCCCATCGTCGAGGAGACGAAGGAGATCGCCAGCGCCTGCTGGCCGTGCCCCTGTCGGGTCATGGGATAGCCGTCCAGCGGCGTCGCCGCCGCGCCCGCGGTGCCCGGAATATCGACCAGGATCGCCGGGATGCCGGCGCCCATGCGCGAGGCGCAATAGACTGCGATCATGAAGACCAGCCCGACCTCCGCATTCATCAGCAGGGTCAGCGGCAACAGGACGATGATGGTGTTGGCGGCACTGAAGCCGGGAATGGCGCCGACGATCAGGCCCAGGAAGATCGACGGCACGATCACCCACCACAGGGTCAGGGTGTGCAGAAACAGATCGACGAAAAAGGCGGCATTGACCTCCATCTCAGATCACCGCCTCGACCAGCCATTCGAACGGCCCCTTCGGGAACCGGGTATCGAAGGCGGCGATGAACAGCCCGTAGCCGACCAGCGCCATCAGGGCGGCCAGCCCGGCGCTGGGCAGCGGACGCCGACCGCGGCCCAGCAGCAGCATCGACAGCGCCAGGAAGGCGAAGGTGGTCAAGGTGAAGCCGCCCCATTGAATCAGGAACACGTAGCCCACCGTTAGAACCGCAAAAGCGGCGCGCCGCGGCAGCAGATTTGTCGGCGCCAGCAGGCTGCCCAGGCCAAGCGTGGCGCGCGCCTCGATCAGGTCGCGCGCCGATTTCACGAGAAAGACCAGGATCGCGACGCCCAGCGCTGAGCCCGCCAGGACCGCATTGACCTGCGCGGTCCAGGGCGAGTCGATGATGGTGCTGAAATAGTAGCCGGTAAAGCCGAGCGCCATCAGCGGAATGATGAGTTCCCCGCCGATCGGCTTGCGTTGTTTATCGTTCGGCATGTCGGACATCGGTATCAGCCCCCGTCACACGCACACAATCATGGCGACCGGCCGCGGCAGCGCCGTGGCCGGTCGCAGGTCTTCCCAATTGGCCGATCGTCGGCTCCGCCTATTTGCCGGTCAGCAACGGCTTGAACCTGGCGCCGATCTCCATGATGTTCTTGACGTATTCCGCGCAATCGTCGACGCCGCCGTAATTGATGTATTCCCAGTTGCCCTTCAGCTTCAGGACGCCGGCCTTGTAGTCCGGGTCGTCGAAAACCTTCTTGAAGGTATCCTGCAGGACCTTGAACCGGTCCGGATGGGCTTCGACCGCGGCGCGATGAATGCCGAAGGCGCGCGCCGACAGCATCGGCGGCAGGGACGTACCGAAATGGTCGTTCATGGTCGGCGCGTTGTCCAACCGCTCGCCCAGCAGGTTCTCGTCGTTGAAGACCGGCAGCGTGCGCACCGCGTCGCCCGCAGACGCCACCGTGCCGGAGGTCAGCACGCTGAAGTCCATCTCGCCGGTCACGGCGCCGGCCACCGTGTTCTTGCCGCCGGACAGCGGGATCAGGTTGAACTGCACCCCGGTTTCCTCGCCCAGCGCCAGGATGCCGATCGAGGCAGGATGCGCCAGGCGGCTGGTCCCGACGTTCAGCTTGCGCTTCTTGCTTTCGGCCACGATGTCGTCGATCGACCTGAAGGCGCTGTCGGCGCCAACGAAGACACAGCCGGGGTCGGTGTCGACCCGGCCGAAATAGAGGTAGTCGTTGACGTCGAAAGTCGGCGCCTTGACTACCCAGTTCAGCACTTCCGGGCCCATGTTGCCGAAGATCAGGCTGTAGCAGTCGGCGTCGTATTTGCCCATATAGACCTCGTAGCCGACCGGCCCGAGGCGCCCGGGAAAAAGCCCGGCTCGAAGTTCGTGCCGAGATACTTCTTCCAGACCGCGGTGAAGGCCCGCAGGTTCCGGTCGGCGCCGCCACCTTCGCGGGTCGGCACCACGACCTTCATGTTGCGGTCGGGAAACGCGGCCAGCGCGCTGCTGAAGGGGCTGGCGGCCAGCGCGCCGGCGCCGACCGTTGCAAGTCCCGATTTCAGGACGGTTCGCCGCGTCGGGCGCCAGGTCTTGGACATGGATCTTTTCCTCCCATTTGCGCCGGGGGGGTTTTCTTGTTAGTGCGCGACCCCTTGCGGCCGCGACCCCGGTCCGTTGGATAGACATCTATCCCGCCACAAGCTTCTGGCAATCCGCAAGCCCTGTCAGATTCGGGAACCGGTCGCGGACCACGCCGGTTGCGCCGCGCGGGGATGATGGTCCAAGCTGCCCGTTCACAAGGACGAGACGTACCCGGCATGATCGAAGACCCGCCCGTGCTGACCATCCGCCGCCGCTTCGAGCGCCCATCGCCCGAGGCCGTCGCCGCGCTAACCGGCGTTCCGACCGGACAGCTGGTCGACGCCATGGGCGGCCGGGCGGCCCTGGACTTCCGGATCAAGCCCGTGCTTGACCCTGCAGCGGTGTCCTGCGCGTTCGCCGGCGTCGCCATCACCTGCCATGCCGGCCCCGCCGACAATCTGGCCCTGTGGGGGGGGGGGGGGGGGGGGGGGGGGGGGGCGCTGGACCTGGCGCGGCCCGGCGACGTCATCGTCGCGGCCACCGACGCCTTCACCGGCACCGCGGTGACCGGCGACCTGATGCTGGGCATGGCGCGCAACCGCGGTGTGGTCGCGCTGGTCACCGACGGCCTGGCGCGCGACCTGGAAGGCATGACCGCGGTCGGCGTTCCCGTCTTCTGCCGCGGCATCAGCCCGGACTCGCCGGCGCGCAACGGCCCCGGCATCGTCGGCCGGCTGATCACGCTGGGCGGCGTGACGGTCGACAGCGGCGACGTGATCGCCGGCGACCGGGACGGCGTCGTGGTGGTGCCGCGCGCCCGGATCGAAGAGGTGATCGCCGCGCTGGCGGAGATCCGCGCGGCCGAGGCGGCGCTGGAACAGGCGGTGCGCGACGGCCTGGAGATGCCGGACTTTGCGCGGGCGCTGCTGGCGTCGGACCGAGTCAAGACGGTCGAGTGAGGCGGACGGCATGGGCGACCACGACACCCTCGACGTCAAGAAGATCAGGAAGTTGCTGGAAGACGAACGCGCCGATCTGCTTCAGGACAGCTCTTCGGCCGCCGACGAGCGGCGGCCCGTGGAACTGGACCAGCAGAGCGTCGGTCGTCTGTCGCGGATGGATGCGATGCAGGTCCAGGCCATGGCCCAGGCGGTGGAAGCGCGCAGGCGCGGCCGCCTGCAGCGGATCGAAGCGGCGCTGAAGCGGTTGGAGACCGACGACTTCGGCTATTGCGACGATTGCGGCGAACCGATCCCCGCCAAGCGCCTGGAGATCGACCCCACCACCACGCGCTGCGTCGATTGCGCGGCTTGAGAGGCGCCATGGCGAAAATCGAACGCATCGAACTTTGGATCGTCGACCTTAAACCCCAGGTCGTGCGCACCGACGCCATCCAGAGTTTCGTCAGCCAGGAAACACCGATCGTCCGCATCACCGATGCGGACGGGGCACAGGGCACCGGCTACAGCTACACCATCGGCACCGGCGGCAGCGCCGTCGTCGCGCTGTTGGCCGATCACCTGTTGCCCGCCCTGATCGAACGGGACGCCGCCGAGATCGAGGCGATCTGGCGCGACCTCTTCTTCAAGACCCACGCGACCGCCGTCGGCGCCATCACCTCGCTGGCGCTCGCCGCGATCGACACCGCGCTGTGGGACCTGCGCTGCGTGACGGCAGGCGCGCCGTTGTGGCGTCTGGCCGGCGGCGCGAGCCCCTCGGTTCCGGTCTACAGCACCGAAGGCGGCTGGCTGCATTTGACGGCTGAGGAGATCGTCGAAGACGCGCTTGCCCGCAAGGCCGAAGGGTTCGGCGGCTGCAAGGTCAAGGTCGGCCGGCCCAACGCCTCGGAAGACGTGGCGCGCCTTGCTGCCGTCCGCGATGCCGTCGGCCCGGACTTCGCGATCATGACCGACGCCAACCAGGCCTTCACCGTCGACGAGGCGATCCGCCGGGCGCGGCTGTACGAGCCGGTCGACATCGCCTGGTTCGAAGAGCCGCTGCCGGCCGAGGATCTGGGCGGGCACATCCGCCTCAACCGCGCGACGACGATCCCGATCGCGATCGGCGAGTCGCTCTATCACCCATCCCATTTCCGCGAATACCTGCAACGCGAAGCCTGTTCGATCGTCCAGGTCGATGCCGCGCGCATCGGCGGCATCACGCCCTGGCTTAAAACCGCGCACCTCGCCGAGACATTCAATATGCCGGTCTGCCCGCACTTTCTGATGGAGCTGCATGTCAGCCTGTGCGCGGCGGTGCCCAACGCCCGCTGGGTGGAATACATCCCGCAGCTGGATTCGCTGACGACCTCGAGACTGACCATCCGGGACGGGCGGGCGCTGGCGCCGGACGTGCCCTGCATCGGGATCGCATGGGACATGGAAGCGGTGGCGGCACAGGCGGTGGTCACCCGGGAAATCGCGTAAAGAACGGAGGCGGAAGGAAATGGGGGAACCAGCATGACAGCCGAAACGCTTGGCGTCGGCGTCGGCGGCATGGGCGGGCGGCACGCGCATAATCTGGCCACCGCCACAGCGGGGGTGCGGGTCGCCGCGGTCATGGATGTGGACCGGACACGGGCCGAAGAGGTGGCGGCGGCCTGCGGCGGCGCAGGTGCGTTCACGGACGCACACGACCTGATCGCCGACGACGATGTCGACGCGGTGGTGATCGCCGCCCCCGATCCGTTCCATGCGGAACTGGCCAGCGCGTGCCTGGAAACCGGCAAACCGGTCCTGTGCGAGAAGCCGCTGGCAACCTCGATAGAGGATGCCCGAGCCGTCATCGAGGCCGAGACCAAGCTGGGCCGGCGGCTGGTGCAGCTTGGCCTGATGCGGGAATACGATCCTGCCCATGCCGCGCTCAAGCAGGTGATCACGCGCGGCGATATCGGCAAGCCGCATTATCTGCGCGGGACACACAACAATTCGCGGCTGGAATTCAGCCGGACTGCCGAGGACGTCATCGTCAATTCAGCGGTGCACGACATCCATTCGATCCGCTGGCTGTTCGGCAAGGACGTTGAACAGGTCTTCGCTCAAACCATGCCCGCAGACCCGGCGCGGTCCGAGACATGCCGGTTGCTGGTCGTACAGATGACCATGGCGGGCGGCGGGCTTGCCACGATTGAGGTCAATTCGGAATCGGGCTACGGCTACGAGGTCGAGGTGGAGGCGGTCGGCGCCGAGGGCAGCGCGCGCACGAACTCGCTGACCGCGCCAGTGCTGCGCACGGCCGGGACCGCCGCCCGGGCGGTCGAGCCCGACTGGCTGCAGCGCTTCGACACCGCCTATATGCTGGAAGCGCAGGCCTGGACCCGGTCGTTGATCGAAGGAGTCCCGACCGGCCCGACGGCCTGGGACGGTTACGCCGCGATGGCGGTCGCCGACGCCTGCATCCGCTCGGTCGCCTCGGGCCGACCGGAAGCGGTGGAGTTGATCGACCGACCGGCGCTGTACGATCGCTGAGCCGCGGTCTCGTAGGCTTTTCATCGCGGCCGGACGGCTTATCTTGAAGGCAACGCTGGTCCACTTGAAATGAAGGAAGAATCGGCATGAACGAGCGCACCTGGAAGGTTTATCTGTCCGGCGAGATCCACACCGACTGGCGCGACCGCATCGCGGCCGGCATCGACGCGACCGGGCTGCCGGTGCGGCTGGACGCGCCGGTCACGGTGCACGAGGACAGCGACGATTGCGGCGCGATCATCCTGGGCGCGGAAGACAGTGCGTTCTGGCACGACCGCAAGGGCGCGGGCATGAACGCCATCCGCACCCGAACCCTGATCGGCAAGGCCGACGTGGTTGTGGTCCGCTTCGGCGAGCAATACCGCCAGTGGAACGCCGCCTTCGATGCCGGCACCGCCGCGGCCCTGGGCAAGGCCCTGATAACGCTGCACGAGCCGAACCTGAACCACGCGCTGAAAGAAGTCGACGCCGCGGCGCTGGCGGTCTGCCGCACGCCCGAGCAGGTGGTCGAGACCCTGGCCTATGTAATCACCGGGGCGCTCCCGGGCCGAAAGGGCGCGATCGCGGCGGCATAGTTCCCCGTGAAAGACGCCCAAGCGGCTGATCGATAATCCCTTTCGAGGACGCCGAAGTAATCGTTTTTGCAGGTTTGGGCCGTTTTGCCCCGCGTTTCCTTGCGGTATTGAAACTGATTTTGGGGA